>Ga0209646_1000120_pt1 | contig 146035 bp, 140 predicted proteins | sample AraplaL_Col_mTSA_FD_184259 | JGI IMG/M metagenome (GOLD analysis project Ga0209646, IMG submission 184259) | Arabidopsis root microbial communities from the University of North Carolina, USA - plate scrape CL_Col_mTSA (SPAdes) (version 2) | ecosystem: Host-associated > Plants > Roots >...
TCAATGCCTGATGACCATAGCAAGTTGGTCCCACCCCTTCCCATCCCGAACAGGACCGTGAAACAACTCTGCGCCGATGATAGTGCTGCAACCAGTGTGAAAGTAGGTTATCGTCAGGCTAGTTATACTAAAAAGCCCCCTCCAGTGATCTGGCCGGGGCTTTTTTTCGTCTGGATTTATCTTTGTGCATTAGAATGGCTTGCATCACGGAGACGCAGCCCTATGCCAGGTTACGCAATACGGTTTATCTTTTTATGCGGCTTGCTCTTGCCGGCGCTTGTGCACGCTGCGCCGCTCAGCCTGCGGTTTGAACATCTCGGCATCGAACAAGGACTGACCCAGGAATCCGTCACCGCCGTCTTGCAGGACCGGCACGGCTACATGTGGCTGGGCACGCAGGCTGGTCTGAACCGCTACGATGGCTACCGCACGACCGCGTTCAAGAACGATCCAGCCAATTCCCACAGCCTGCTCGACAACTATATCCATGCCTTGTACGAAGACGGCAACGGCACGATCTGGATCGGTAGCAAGGGCGGACTGGACCGCTACGACCCCGCGACCCAATCTTTCATTCACCAGCCCGGCAAAAACGGCAACCTGACCGTATTCAGCATCGCCGGCGATGGCCAGCAGGGGCTATGGCTGTCCACCAGCGACGGCTTGCAGCACCTGGATATCGCCAGTGGGCAGATGCGGACGCTGCGCCACGCGGCGGCCGATGCCGACAGCATCGCCGACGACCGCGTCGGCGCGCTGGCGCGCGACCAGCATGGCAATCTATGGGTGGGCACGGCCAGCGGCGTGGAAATGCTGGTGGCTGGCGGCAGTAAGTTCCGCCATTTGTCGAAGGACGGCGCCGCGCCATCCAACAACATTCAGGCGCTGTCGATCGGCGCCGATGGCGTGCTGTGGGCCGGCACGCTGCAAGGCTTGCAGGCCTGGCGCCTCGGCGCCGACAATGCCGAGCGCATTCCGCTGGCGCCGGCCGATGCCTTGCACGATCAACGCATCACCGCGCTGCTGCATGACAGCGATGGCGTGCTCTGGGCCGGCAGCTACGCCGACGGCCTGAAGCGGCGCGATCCGGTGACGCGGCATTTCTATACCTATCGCCACAACAGCCAGGACCGGCACGGCGTCGGCGACAACCAGATCAGCGCGCTTTACCAGGACCGCACCGGTACGCTGTGGGTCGGCACCTGGTACACCGGACTGGACTGGGTGGACCTGACCAGCGGCGGCTTCGAACGTTACACCGAGTATCCGGGTGTGATGCCCAGCATCAGCAACAACAAGGTGCGCGTGGTCACCGGTGCGGGACCCAACAAGTTCTGGCTGGGCACCGGCAACGGATTGACCTTGCTCGACATCGCCAAGGGCGAGACCGAGGTCTGGCGCCACAACGACCGCGATCCGGCCAGTCTGCCGGGCGACCAGATCCTGGCGCTCCAGATCGACCAGCGCGGCCGCCTGTGGGTCGGCACGTCGACCGGCCTGGGCCGGCGCGACGCGGCCGGCGGCCCGTTCACGTGCGTCGTGCTGGACGCCGATCCCGCCGCCGCAACCATACAGCGCATCCTGCTCGACCACGCCGGCGTGATCTGGGTGGCGTCGCGCGCGGGCTTGCACCGCGTCGATCCGCAAACCGGCGCGATCCGCACCTGGCGTCATGACTCCGCCGACCCGAACACTCCGGACGGCCGCATCTATTCGCTGATGGAGGACAGCCACGGCGTGCTGTGGCTGGGCACCGAAAACGGCCTCGACCGCTTCGACCATGACAGCGGAAAATTCCGCCACTATCGCCACGAGCCCGGCAAGGCGGACACCCTCAGCCACAAGCGCGTGCATTACACCTACGAGGACGACAAGGGACGCCTGTGGATAGGCACGGCCGCCGGCTTGTGCCGCGCCGAGCAGGGCGCGGACGGCGAGCTGCATTTCCGCTTTTACCCGACCAGCATCGGCCGCGCGCCGGACCCGGTCGGCGCCATCCTTGCCGACGAGCACGGCCATCTGTGGATCAGCAGCACGGCCGGCCTGACGATGCTCGATCCCGCCACCGGCGCGTTCAAGCAATACACCTCGCGCGACGGCTTGATCGATGGTTCCTACTTCATCGGCTCCGGCTACAAGGCGGCCGACGGCATGCTGTTCTTCGGCGGCCTGTCCGGCCTGACGGCCTTCCATCCATCGCGCATCCGCGACAACCCGCACGCGCCGCCGGTGTCGATCACGGATTTTTCCATCTTCAACCAGTCCATCCTGACCGGCCAGCCGCGCGCAGACGTGCTGGAGAAGGGGCCGATCTACGAGGCGCGCACGCTCAGGCTCGGTTATCGCGACGCCGTGTTCTCGTTCGAGTTCGCCGGCCTGCACTACGCCGATCCGCAGCGCAACCGCTTCGCCTACCAGCTGGAGGGCTTCGATCCGCAATGGGTGACGGCCGACGCCGGCAAGCGCTTCGCCACCTACACCAATCTCGACGCCGGCCGCTACGTGTTCCGCGTCAAAGCCGCCAACAAGGACGGCGTCTGGAGCCGCGAGCCGGTGGCGGTGGAGGTGATCATCGCGCCGCCGCTGTGGAAGACCTGGTGGTTCCGGCTGCTGATGCTGACACTGGCGCTGGGCAGCGTGTACCTGTTGTTCCGCATCCGCATCCGCATGCTGGTGCGCCAGAAACACGCGCTGGAGGCGGAGGTGGGCAACCGCACGCGCGAGCTGGTGCAGCAGAAGGAATCGATCGAGCGGCAGAAGCGCGAAGTCGAGCACCAGAAGGAAAGCGTGGAGCTGGCGCACCGTAACATCTCGCTGCTGTCCGACATCGGCCGCCGCATCACGGCCAACCTCGACAGCGAGGCCATCATGTCGATGCTGTACCAGCAGGTGCATGCGTTGATGGACGCCAGCGTGTTCGGCATCGGCATCTACCGGCCCAAGGAAGAGCTGATCGAGTATCCGTTTGCGATGGAAAAGGGCAAGCGCTACGCGCCGTACACGCGCGGCATGCGCGAGCCCAACCAGCTGGCGGTGTGGTGCATCAACCATGCGCAGGAAGTGTTCATCAACGACCTGGAGCATGAATACCAGCGCTACATCAGCCATCTGGAACTGGTCTCCGGCGCCGACGACATGGGCACGCTGGAAGACGGCTCGCTGCCGACCGAGCCGCGCTCGCTGATCTATGTGCCGATCTCGGTGGCCGGCCAGGTGCGCGGCGTGATCACCGTGCACAGCTATCGCGTTCACGCCTACCAGCGCATTGATCTCGACATGCTGACCACGCTGGCGTCGTACGTAGCGGTAGCGTTCGCCAACGCGGATTCTTACCGCCAGTTGCGCGACACCCAGCAACAACTGGTGGAGCGCGAAAAGCTGGCGGCCTTGGGCTCGCTGGTGGCCGGCGTCGCGCACGAGCTGAACACGCCGATCGGCAACAGCCTGGTGATCGCCAGCACGCTGGAGGACAAGACCCAGGAGATCGAGCAGCGCCAGGCGGCCAACGCGCTGCGCCGTTCCGACCTGAGCAACTTCATCGAGGCCTCGCGCGAAGCGTCGACGCTATTGATGCGCAGCCTGCGCAACGCGGCGGAACTGGTGAACAGTTTCAAGCAGGTGGCGGTGGACCAGGCCAGCGCCAAGCGGCGCCATTTCAATCTGCACCAGGCCAGCCAGGAAATCGTGACGACGATGAAGAACCAGATCCGCAAGGCCGGCCATCAGGTGGAGCTGGAAATGCCGGACGATATACAGATGGACAGCTTCCCCGGCCCTTACGGCCAGGTCATCATCAACCTGATCAACAACGCGTTGCTGCATGCGTTTGAGGGACGCAGCGGTGGCGTCATCAAGATATGGGCGGTGCGGCTGGGGCCGGACCGGGTGCGGATTGTGTTCCAGGACGACGGCAAGGGCATTCCGCTGGAACACCAGGCGCGCATTTTCGACCCGTTCTTTACCACCAAGCTGGGGCAGGGCGGCAACGGCCTGGGCTTGAGCATCACCTACAACATCGTCACCTCGCTGCTGGATGGCAGCATCCGGGTGGACAGCGCGCTCGACGTGGGCACGCGCTTTACGCTGGATCTCCCGCTGACGGCGACGCTGGCGGGAGACTGAGAGACGGGGCTCAGACGCCCCAGATGATGCTCTCGTTTTCCTGCTTGGCCGAGCGCAGCATTTCCAGAAGGGGGAAGGCGCGGGCAGCGAAGCCAACTCGTTGCATGACGGCATGCTCCACGGTTTCGCCCTCTTCCTGCTCGTGGGCGTGGGCATCATGCTCGACGTCCGTTTCCGGGTGTAATTTGCTTGCGGCAACTTCGCTCTCCAGCACCGACAAGGCCTGGGCAGCTTCCTGCGCCGTGATGACGCCGCGCGTAGGATTTTTGTGGAGCAAGTCCAAGATGCGCTGAGCATGTTCCTGATACATCAGAACTTCCGGGCTGGACTTCGATTTGAAGGAAATTAACATAGTGTGCTTTCTTAATCTTGTAGTGGAACGATAGCACGGTGCACCGTTTCTTGCCTTGGCGGTAGCCGTAATCGAAACATTAGGCCTTGGGCATTACTATACAAGAGACGAGCCGGTCCGTATGAGCGGTATCGCACATCGTTAAGTCATTCCTAAGCCCGGAGCCGCCGTTCAGTTCAGTTTGAAGGAGCTGAGATAGGTCTCGACCGTGTCCTGCACGATATTCTTGTCGCGGCCCATCACGATGACCTGGTAAATCCGCTTGTCCCTGGCGATGAAGTGGCCGATCAGGCGCATCGCTTCGCCGTTCTGGCTGCCCTTGGCCTCGACATCGAGCGTGGCCTGCTTGCCGTCGGCCGAGGATTTGTTGCTGGTGACGGTGGCGCCGATATTGTTGACCAGCGCGGTTTTCATCGCCTCGATCGCGGCCGGTCCGTGGGCCGCGTCCGGCACCTGCGCGCTGCCGACCGCAAAGATCACGCCGTTGACTTCGGCCGCCGTCATTGTCATGTTGACCGCCAGCGTATCGAGCTGGATGCTGCGGGTCTGGCTGGCCGGCTTGCCGGGGAACAGTACGGCGTAGGGCGCGTCGTTGCTGCGGTAGTCGCGCCAATCATATTGCGGGCTGCAGGCCGACAGGGCGGCCGCCAGCATCAGCGCCAGGGAGATTTTTTTCATCAGGACTTGGCTTTCTTTTTACGTTGTTCTTCCTGGCGCCGCCAGTCGTCGATCTGCGCTTGCTGGCGCAGCACGCGCGAGTTCGGATCGACAGTGTAAAGCGCCTGTGGCGGCAGCGTCAGCTCGCCGGTGCCGTCGGCCATGGATAGCTTCTCGATGCGGCCGTTGACGCGCACTTCCAGCGGCATCGGGAAGGCGCCGCCATCCTTCAGCTTCCAGCTCAGCTTGAGCTGCTGGCCGTGGCGTTCCTCGACCAGCTCCGGCAATGCGGCGTGGTACAGATAGGCGTCGAAGAACCAGCCCAGGTCGCGGCCGCTGGCCTCGTTGGCGAGGGCGATGAATTCCCTGGTGCTGCCGTAGCGCGGCGCGAAGTTGCCCGGCTTGGGCGTGTCGGTGCCGTAGACCATGCGGCGCGTGGCGCGGAAGAAGGCATCGTCGCCGATCAGGTTGCGCAGCGTGTGCAGGATCAGCGAGCCCTTGGTGTAGATGTCGTTGCCGGGGCCGCCGCGTTCGTCCTCGTAGACGTCCTCGACGCGCTTGCTCTTGCCGCTGACCACGGGCACCTTGTTGAGCAGGGACTTGCGCTGCGTGAACAGCTCGGCCTGGAACTCGCGCTCGCCGCGCAGATGCTCCAGGTACAGCGGCTGCATATAGCTGCCGAAGCCTTCATGCAGCCACATGTCGTCCCAGTCGGCGTTGGTCATCTGGTTGCCGAACCACTCGTGCGACAGTTCGTGATGCAGCAGCCAGTCGTAGCCCATCGGCGACTTGGTGTAGCCGTTGCCGTAGGCGTTGATGGTCTGGTGCTCCATGCCCAGGTGCGGCGTCTCGACCACGCCCATTTTCTCGTCGCCGAACGGGTAGGGGCCGATGCGGGCCTCGAAGAAATCGAGCATCGGCGCGAACTCGGCGAACAGGCCCTGGGCTTGTTTGTCATGGCCCTTCAGGTACCACATGCGCAGCGGGATCTTGTTGCCGTAGCGGCTGTCGTACTCGCCGGACAGCAGTTCGTAAGGGCCGATGTTGAGCGCGACGCCGTAGGTGCTGGGGTTCTTGGCGCGCCAGTGGTAGGTGCGCCAGCCGTTCTTTTCATCCATGCCGAGTGCGACGCCATTGCCCGCGACCACCAGCGGCGACGGCACGCTGATGTGCAGGTCGATCAGCTTGGGCTTGCCTTGCGGATGGTCGATGCAAGGCCAGAACAGATCGCAGCCTTCGCCCTCGACGGTGGTGGCGATCCAGGGCTGGCCGTCCTCGGTTTTACTCCACGTGAAAGCGGCGTCCCACGGCGCATGCGAGGCCACGTGCGGCACGCCGTGGTAGCGGATGCGCACGGTCGTGCGGGCGCCGGCCGCCAGCGGCGTGGGCAGGGTCAGGTAGAGACGGCCTTCCGGATTGCTGATCGCCGATGGCGCCAGCTGCACGCCGTCCACGCTGGCGAAATCGATGGGCAGGTTGCGGTCCAGCTCGACGGCGATGCGGGTCAGCGGAGCGCTCGCCAGGAAAGTCAGCGCGGCGTCGCCGCTGATGCTGCGGGTGGCGGGATCGACGCGCAGCGCCAGGTCCGCCTGCTCGAACGTCACGGCCAGCTGTTCCGGCGCGCGCGGGTTGCCGGAGTTGACGGTGAAGTCGGTCAGCGGCAACTGGGTGCTGGCGCAGCCGGCCAGCAGCGCGCTGGCGGCGAGGTAGAGAGGCAGGCGTGTCATCGATTTCCCGTCGGGTTGTAAGGGCAACAAGCAATATAGCAGCAAGCCCGGCGAAGAGGTGATGCTTAGCGCTGGCCTAGGCAGAATTTAGCATGGGCATGGCTCGGCTTCGCGCGCGGGGTCGTGAATGCTGCCGTCGTTATAGACGTCGTCGATGCGGCCGAACACGCCGAGGGTGGCGCGCACCACACCGAGCCATCCGGCGGCCGAGGACACGTCCGCATCGAGCGCGGCGGCGCGCTGGCCGAGCATGCGCGCGGCGCGCCGGCAGGCGGCGTAGTCGGTGCCGACCAGCATCACGCGGGCGCCGTTGGCGATATAGAACTCGGCGCGCGCCCGGCCATCGGGGCGGTCGGCGCCGGTGACGATGAATGCTTGGTTTTGCATGTGCCCTCCGAGGTTGATGGGCGCACTTTAGGCTGTCTGCACGATGGCGGAAATCCGTTCCTTGCTTTGGAATTGCGTTCAGCGGTCGCGCAGCGCGCGCCGGTACTGGATCGCTTCGAAGACGTGGCTTGCGAGGATGCGCTCGCTGCCGGCCAGGTCGGCGATGGTGCGCGCCACGCGCAGGATGCGGTGGTAGGCGCGGCCCGACCAGTGGAAGTGTTCCATGCCTTGCTTCAGGTTGGCCTTGCCGTGGCGGTCGAGCTTGCAGTAGTGGTCGATTTCGCGCGTGGTCATGTACTGGTTGCGCTTGCCCTGGCGTTGCAGCTGGATATTGGCCGCCGCCTGCACGCGGGCGGCGATCACCCGCGATGGTTCGCCGTCGGCATCGGCCGCCAGGATCTCGGGATCGACCGGTCCGACTTCGATCTGGATATCGATGCGGTCCAGCAGCGGGCCGGAGATGCGGCTCTTGTAACGCTGGATGATGTCCGGCGAGCAGCGGCAGACGCCGCTGATGTGGCCGTCGTAGCCGCAAGGGCAGGGGTTCATCGCGGCGATCAGCTGGAAATGCGCGGGGAAGTCGGCCTGCCGCGCGGCGCGCGAAATGGTGATGCGGCCCGATTCCAGCGGCTCGCGCAGCACGTCCAGCACATTGCGCGCGAACTCGGGGAGCTCGTCGAGAAACAGCACGCCCCGGTGCGCCAGCGAAATCTCGCCCGGCCTCGGCACGCTGCCGCCGTGTAAAAATTCAAATTAAATGAGAAAACTAGGCCCAAAAAATGAGGGTGGAGTTCTAATTATCTGAGAAAATTACGCTGTATTACTAGGATTTCGCACCTAAAACGTACAAATATTTGAGAAAGTTTGGAGTTGATGACCAACTTTTTGGTCTGCTTGTGAGTAGATCGTTCGGTAAGAGACAGTAGAAGCGACTTCGCTAAGTCCGGCGCAATGGGAAGTGGCGAACTACCATAGCAAGGCACACACTGAGCTATGGAGAACCAGCTGAACACAGGTGCTTTTAGCAAAAGAAATTTCGCCGACCGGATGTACGTCCTATAGACTGTAGGCTAGAAACATCCTGCTGACGCGGGGGCATGATCAAGCCATCAACGTTCTTTCGCCAGCTCGTACACGATGCATGATGACTACATAGATTGGACGAGCATTGGCACATTTTTTTACAGGAGCGCAGCTTGAAGCGATTAGCAATGCGTTAGGCGACACGGTTCATGGTTTAACTGGTTCCGAAATTGACTTCCTCCTATCCGCTAGTAAGCTGGTTAATCCGGGTGCGGCGTCCAATAAACGAACGCGGATCTATAACGCCTTCGCTGACAGCCAGAATACGCGACAAGACCGAATATGCATCCAGGCTTTCATTCGAAAGGCTATGAAGCCTGAACGGCATCTCAAGTACCCTGGTCGCTTCGAGACGCTGCGTGGCTTGCTGAACGAAGCGTTGGTTTTCGCCGAAATGGCAGTATCAGAAACAGGCGAGCTGATCAATGTTGAACGTGCAACAACGATCAGCCAAGCCAAGTCGCGGGCAGATGAACTACGTGCAGATTTGGTTCGACGGGGTGTGCACAAGGATGTTTTAATCTTCTGCCGGGAGGAGTTGGTCGCAAACAACTATTTTCATGCCGTCTTAGAAGCCGTAAAAAGCATCTTGGATAAGCTAAGGACTTTGAGTGATTTGGGCGACGATGGCGTGTCATTAATTGACAAAGCGCTGGGCGGGGACGCACCTCGGGTGCGGATCAATTCGTTGACAAGCGATAGCGAAAAGAGTGAGCAAAAGGGCTTCGCTAACCTCTTGCGCGGCCTGGTGGGTATGTTCCGGAATACGACGGCCCATGAGGCACGCGTGAATTGGCCAATGTCCAAAGAAGATGCTGAAGATCTGCTCTCGACGGTATCGCTGGCGCATCGACGTCTCGACAGGGCAGTAGTCCTACGTTAGGGATGTTGGGTAGTTGCTAGAGTTGATTTCGAAACGTCGTTCAGCCGGCGCACCCTCCACGCAGCACTTAAGTGGTAGCTACAGCGACGCAAGTGCAGCACCGCTGTGCGCTTACGTTCCTGCGCGCCACCTTGCAAATACTGCAAGAAGAATTCTTGACATGGGCTGGAAGTCGAGGCTAGAATGTGCTAGGCACGCCCGCGAATGTGGGTATTGGGGCTCGACATGTCGCAAGATGTGAACGAGAAAGATGCCTGATGGTATATCCGACCTAGGAAGAACCATTGCGCGAACCGAAGGCACGCGTTCGTTGCTATCGAAAGTGCTATTAGTCCTGGGTACCTACACAGATAGGATACGCAGCAGAATACGGTAGGGTACGGCTCGGGTATATCCGGGCCGTAACTCCATCTGGACAACGTAATTCTAGGGACGCGCATGTCAGAACAGCCTGGACTCGCAGCAATATCCGATTTTTCTCCTCCTGTAGACCTTCCTGCGCTTAAGGCGCATCTTCAACAAACTTTAACTGGACCAACTATTCTTGGAAGCCGGTTGGGTGAGTTGCTTTTAAATGCATCCTCGATAATTGAGCGTCGTATTGTAGTTCGCAAGTTTGGCGGCCTCAGAAAATTCGCAAAGGAGCACTTGAGTGATCTCGTGGCTCTCAAAGCTCAACATGGTGTTGGGCAAGCTGAGATTTACGAAGTATTGTTGGATAAAGTAGAGCCTGGGAAATCATCTGCAAGTCGAATTCCCCTTCCGTTTACGCCAAGAAATGCAAGGTTTTTTTGGTATGCAATTAGTAATCCTCTTTCCCGATATTCTACGGCTATAGTAGAAAATAAGCTGATCTGCCATATTAAGAATGATGAAGTTATTGGTGCAAAAGTATTTGTCCCATTCACTCTTCAGGATTATCGAAACCTAGCTGGCAAGTTTGCCAGCCAACTGCCTTCCCCAATCAATGACGCCGCAGCGAAGCTTTTGGCGAATGCTGAAGACAACGAGCTTCACAATAAATTCATCCCATTTTTGCGCACACAATGTGGCGGCGAAGCGGTTCAAAAATGGGATGGCGTTCGTCGTGCAGAGATTTTAAAAGCATTTGTTGAGAGTGCGATGGAGAGTGGCTTAAATGCAGACGATGTAGAAAATTACCGTCTGATGTTGTCGGAGGCCAATAAAAAGAATGAGTTGCGATTAGCTGAAAAAACCGAATCACGAAAAGCTGAGCCGCCAATTTTATCTGAAATATCGAAGATACAGACACTTGCTCTTGAGGTTATTCGTCGAATGAGTGATGAGCAAATAAGAAATCTGAATCTGCCTTTTGGGCTTGTACTGGATGCTGCTGGCGTTAAGAATTTTTGAGCGCAGCCACTGCGAGCCATGATTTTATGACTAAACTTCTTGTCGTATGTTCCGAAAATGAAAAAAATAATGTTTCGGCGGCGCTCGACTACGCTGTAAGACGGGACGAAAAAAATAAGGTTGAAGTATGGACATTACGCAACAATTCGGAATTGCTGAATAATGACAATGATGTCGCGTTTTGGGATGATATTCCATCTGACATCCAAGTAATCGCAACAAAATCAGTTAAAAAATTTCCCTCTCAACGGCTTATGGACTCAGGTTGTTCTGTACGCGTGGTGTCTAGGGAAGGTTTTTTCGAAAGAGATTCGCTAAAGCTGGAGAGATTTTTACAGACGCTGAAAATGTGTTGGAAAGATCAAGTTGAGGACGCATACGAACGTTATGACCATCGCGTGCCGGACTTCGGAGTCGAACAGTGGCTTGGCCAGTTTGATCTTATTGGTGATCGTGCGTTAGGTAGAGCACTATTAAAACATGTTGAAGTTATTCCTACGGATGAGTGTGTTAACATACTCGCCAAAAGTTTTGTCACGCAGAATGGTGATAACTTAAGTTATGTCGCTACGCTTTCTCGTATGGGCAAGAGTGGTGCCGCACTGTCTGGTGGTCTCAGGCGGAAACTGGAATGTGAGCCAATTGTCTTAACAGACGCGATTGAGCAAGCTGCAAGTTCAGCAAATCGAAATACGATTCACGTTTTCGAAGATGGGCTTTGGACCGGTATAGAATTATCGCGAGTTCTTGATTCACTGGCCGGTACTACGGTTAAGCCAAAAATGCCAGCGTTATCAGATCCGGCTATGCTTCATAAGCATAATGTAGTCTTGCATTTCGCATTGGCCACCGATATCGGAGTATATGCGGCTAAGTCTCTCTTGGCGCAGTGGAAGCTTACCAATTTTTCGTTAGCGGTCGGCGATTCCAAGATGATAGATATTTTGGATGAGGACGGAAAAAATGGATTTGAGCGTGGTGATTTTAGTTTCGGTCACGTCAAAGACTTCTCATCTAAAATAAAAATAACTCCTAGGATTGTGGCATTACTTAGCTCCGATATGGATCAATATGGCCTTATTCGTGCTAAGGATACAATTAGGACGATAGGTTCCCAGCTTTGGGCCGCAAATAGTGGAATTGCGATTGGTTCAGAAGTCCCATTAAATGTCGAATTCGGTGCAAACGGAATTGGCTCCACAACATTATTTCGTCATAGCTCCCCACGCGCTGTTTTACCCATGCTCTGGGCCAGTGGATATATTAAATGGGGATCCAGGCGTATACACTGGAAGGCTCTATTCCCGGAGAATGGACCGTTAGACCATGCTAAAGCAACGCTTTCCTCTTCTGCTATTCAAGCCTAGGAAATGGCTGACACCTTGGAGTATTGAACGTGACGTTTCATTTGTTTAGGGCACTATTGCTTAAGAGTTGATGATTGAACTGCCGCTATTACAGCTCTATTTCCATCCAGCACGGACTTTACCAAAATCTCTAAATTATCCGTCGTTGCTCCATAAGATCCGATATAACCTGATTTTATAAGATCGAGAAAAGCGCCTTGACGGAGATATCGCCCGTCTAGCGAATCGAAGCTAATACGTATTCCCTCACGAGGACCTTTGCATAGTGGAGTATTGAGAAGTTTTTTATAATGATCGACAGTGGTCACAATCCCCCCGTTACTAAGCGCCCCGTCACGTTTTACGAATTTAAAATAAAATACTTGAGAATTAAGCCGGTATTCTATTGGGTCAGCTTCGATTTCACTAAAAAACGCTTCCATTCTGGAGATTTCTTTATGAATGTTTTTGTCGGGGCGATAGATCCAATCAGTTTTTGAATCATTGTTATTGGGCTCAAGCATTTTGTATTGAACCATAACCATGCTTTTTTTTGATAAATTGAGATAAACAAGATCGACGCCGAAAACATGTTCAAGGTCTCTCCTATTAGCAGTAAAAATCTCAAGCTGCTCATTACCCTTCTTGAAAAGAGCGCGACCGGTTAAATCGCTAGATGTTAATTTGTAACCTGGAAGTGACCGCGCATCCTTTTCAATCGCCGAATCCTCAATAAGAGGTTTCCTTTCAAATTTCATCGACAACATAGGCGATTCATCTCCTGCCTCGTCGCTGGCATCTTGTTGAGTTGAAAGCCTTGATAAGGCGGTCGATTTGCCTTGTACAAGTTCAATTTCTTCTGCTCTGTCACTACTGCTCAAACCAAATGCCTTTAAAGCGCTTTGAACAGCATCTTCCTGAAGAGCAGCCGAATTTTCGTATCTACTGGGTGCATAGATTGATTCAGCCACAATCGACATCGAAGCATGATTTTCACGAATTTCTGAAAGGGACTTCACAACTGCACCGCCTAATTTCGGCGGCAAGGTTACAACTTGCTCAATTTCATTTAATTTTTTTGCAAGCGGCGTGTGGTACGAAGTACCAATAAGGAGTTTCAAAACGCCAACTTCGCTTCCTGGATAAATTGTCGTTGCTCTTTTAACCTTAATTCTAGTTTCCAGTGTCGTAATCGTACTGCAGGAGCTGATCACTCCGAAAAATGCATTATTTTCTTCAGTTTTTTTCTTGCGTTGTCCTGAAGCAGTCTCGAAAATTAGACAAATCGCGGGCGTTTTTACCGAAGAGAATAAATCATGAGAGCGGGCGAGAGTAAATTCGTTAAAACCCAGTCTTGAATTCCGAAGACTTTCACTATCCTTCTCGTCCAGCCGAAGTAAGACAAGCGGTTTCGCTTCAACGTGCCTAGTCAGTGCTGACAGCCAAAATGCAGTACTTTGTTTTTTTGTCATACGAGTACCTGTCGAGCTCCGTTAACTGCCATGGAATATTTATTCTTCTTGCTTCGTAATTGCAACCAATGATGCTTTGGTTACAATACCATCAATTTGGGCGATGCAGAGCGCCCTGATGGCTACCTTTTGACTTAGATTGAGGTGAGAATCACATGTCCGTCCGAAGGATACCGATCGGTAACAGAGCAGTAACAGGGCTGCATGCGCGTAGCGGCGCACGCTATGAATCTTCCTTGGAACGGGACTTCTTTGAGTTGATGACGGCGGATCCGCTGGTCGAAGCAGTCGAGGAGCAGCCGGTTCAGATCACGTATCGCACGTCTGAAGGAAAAACACGCCGGTATACACCGGATGCGCTTGTAAGGTTCCTTCCTGATCCCATCACTGGGATTGCAACTACGGCGTTACTTTGTGAGATCAAGTATCGAGATGAGTACAAAGAAAAATTCTTAGAGCTGAAAGAGCGCTTTTGTATTGCTCGACTATATGCTCGCGAGCAGGGATGGCGATTTAGGGTTGTTACCGATCGCGAGATCCGAACTCCACGCCTAGCAAACTTGCGATTTCTATCCGGTTTTAAGGATAGGCCAATTGTTTTGGATGACGCAGAGTCAATACTGCTGAAGTTGCGAAGCAAAGCGCAGGCAACCCCGACCATGCTGCTGGCTGAGTTGTCGCTGGATCCTTGGAAGCAAGCAGAACTTCTTCCTACCCTTTGGCGATTGATTGCCCACGGGACAATTCTTGCTGACCTGTCCTTGCCTTTATCCATGAATTCTTCAATTTCAGTTTCCGATGAAATCGACATTTAAAGTTCAGCCCCAAGCCCTAGTTATCCACGGAGGCGAGCGCTATATCGTGGTTGAGTTGCAGGACCTCGATAAAGTCCTTTGCCGCCGCTTGTCTAGCAATGAGACTGTAGTCATTGCCGTTGCCGATCTACAGCCAGCCCCAAGCCAAGAGTTAAGAAGCGTTGCCAATAACCAGCGACAGGATTTGCTGGCAATTTCGAACGAAGTATGGAAAGTGGCGTCGTCGCAGTTGGACGTCATACGCGAATTGCATGCGATCGGGCGACACCAAAGGACGCGCGCTCAGCTGGAAGAGGCGGGCCTGAAGTTAGGAAAATCTCCTAAGACAATTTATCGGTGGCTGAAGCTGTTTGAGAAAGACGAGACCATCGCCGCGCTGTTGCCTAAGGATCGAATTGACAAAGGCAGCAGTCGGCTTCACGACGATGTCGAGCTCGTAATGCAAGACGCAATTAAGCGGAATTTGCTAAAGCGTGAAGCCGGCACTGTGAAGGCCGTCCACAAGGACGTTACGAAAGAATGTGGGTTGAGAGGATTGCAGGTGCCCAGCTTGTCCGTCGTGAGAAGGCGCTATCTGGCAATTCCCGAGAAAGTACGCGTAGCAAGCCGGGAAGGAGGCAAAGTCGCGAAGGAGCGCTTCACGCCATTGCGAGGCTCTTTCCCTGGTGCCAATCATCCGCTGGATGTAATTCAGATCGATCACACACCGGTGGACCTGATCATCGTCGATGAGGTGTACCGTAAGCCGATTGGAAGGCCCACGCTGACGATCGCAGTCGATGTATGCTCCCGAGTACTCCTGGGCTTCAATCTATGGCTGGAGGCCCCTGGAGCGGCCTCTGTGGGGCTATGTTTGCATCATGCGATGCTGCCCAAGGAGAAGTGGCTTGCCGAGCGCTCTGTCACCGCGACCTGGCCCTGTTACGGGCGACCTCGCAAGATCCACACAGACAATGCGAAGGAATTCCGGGGTACGGTGCTTGAACGGGCATGCCAGGCCTATGGGATCGACCTTGAGCAACGGCCGCGTGGTTCGCCTAACTTTGGTGGGCATGTTGAGCGTAGCTTTCGCACCTATATGCGAGAAACCCATACTTTGTCTGGGACGACCTTTTCTAATACTCGCAAGAAGCATGACTACGACTCATCAGGTAAAGCGTGCCTCACACTGAAAGAATTCGAAGCTTGGTTCGCAACGTATATCACCAAGGTCTACCATCACGACTACCATGCAGGCATTAAGACCACTCCACTTGCGCGATTTCAAGAGGGGCTGCTAGGAACTGCGACTCAACCCGGCATTGGACTGCCTGAGCGCTTCCTCGATGAAGAGCGGCTGAGACTCGATTTTTTGCCATTTGAGGAACGGACCGTGCAGGAATACGGCGTGTTACTGGATCATGTTCACTACAACAGCGATATTTTGCGGAGCCGAATTCATCAAAAGGACCCCAAGAATTTGAAAGTGACCAGGAAGTTCATTTTCAGACGAGATCCTAGAGACGTAAGCGTAATTTATTTTTGGGATCCAGATATGAAAACCTATCATGAAATTCCATACGCGTATCTGGGAAGACCTCCGGCTTCGCTATGGGAGGTGCGCGCAGCTGCCCGGGAGCAGGTTGCCCGAGGCAAGAAGCACATCGACGAGAACTCTATTTTTCAAGGGATCGCTGAAATGCGTGAGATCGAGGCGAAGGCTGCAATCAGTACAAAAAGCGCGCGGCGAAATGAAGAGCGTCGCAGGACTGCTGATAAGGCTAAGCCTCAAGCGAAGCGAGAACAAGCTGCAAGCCGGGAAGAAAATTCTGGGCACAAGAGGCCCACTGTTCCTGCTGTTGTGGCGCCAGATGAGGACGAGATCATCGAGGCGTTTGATGACATTGATGTGAGGTAGCGGCAGTGGAAGAATTCAATCATCTACAGCCAGCGGTGAGGCCTTGGCTCGATCTCAGCGATGACGAACGCATCTACCAGTTGAACAGAGACTTGTGGATTGGATATCCCCAGGCGGCCCGGATTTTGGAACGGATGGAAGAGTTGTTCCAGCATCCGCGCATAGCCCGCATGCCTAACCTGCTGTTGATCGGAAAGACCAATAATGGGAAAACGCAGATACTGCGGCGATTTCAGGAGCTCCATGCCGCATCTGATAATCTCGGCGGCGAGGCGATTAGCGTACCAGTACTCTATGTGCAGGCCCCGCCTGTTCCTGATGAAAAGCGGCTATACGTCGATATTTTGAACACGCTCTTTGCTAAGCATTCTTTGTCGGACTCACCATCAAAGCTATTCGCGAACGTGAAGGATAAGTTCGAACGGGTAGGAGTTCGCATGCTAATCATCGACGAGCTAAATAGCCTGGTTTCCGGTTCTCCAGCAAAGCAAAGGCAATTTCTGACGGTCTTAAAACATATCAGCAATGAGCTGCAGATTCCGCTGGTTGGTGCTGGAACAGAGGACGCTGTAAGGGCATTGCAGACCGATCCCCAGCTCTCGAATCGCTTCCCACCAATGACGCTGCCGCGCTGGGGAATGGATGCTGATTTCCGGCGTTTGCTAGCTAGCTGGGAGAAGATACTGCCGCTACGTAAGCCATCCGGCCTCTCTGAAAAGATTCTGTCGCACGATATCTGGTCAAGGTCTGAAGGTACGCTCGGCGAGGCCGTGGCGCTGCTAAAGCAAGCGACCAGGTATGCGATACGAAGTCGTAATGAGTGCATCGATCTGCATGCGCTCGAAAACTGCGGTTACGAAGCGCCGAGCGAACGCAAGAAGCGTCTCATCGAAGTGTGATATGGACGGCCTTTCCGGACTCGTCTTACCAGCTCATCCGCAGCCAAAGGACGACGAAATTTTCTCCTCCTGGCTATGCAGAATCGCGCAGGCCAATGGGATCAAACTGCACACACTGGAAGTGCAGCTTTGGGGGCGAGATAAGCAGATTTGGACTCGAGATATTGACGGCTCTGCGGATGACGAAACATTGTCCCTAATCTCTTCGCTTTGCGGGACTTCGTTCGAGCGCGTTTATCAGACTTCTCTGCGAGGTTTGGAGGGAAAGCTCTTCGAAAAGCTCGTTCGGGGAAACACGCCGTGGGTGCTTCCGGCCGGGATATATCATCGGACTCGCAAGAGACCGTTCATGCAATTTTGTCCGATTTGCCTGGCCAGCGACGACACGCCATACTACCGTCGCTCATGGCGCCTGGCTCTGACCACATTTTGTGATGAGCACAATGTGATGCTCCATGATCGCTGTCCTCAGTGTCGGGCTCCGGTTATGTTTTACAGGCAGGAGCTTGGTGACAGATGGACCGTTGGTTTTCGGTCTCTCACTTCATGCACCACCTGTGGCTTCGATTTAGGAACCGCAGAGGTAAAACCGGTCGTGGTGATCGACAGTCTTGCGCTGCTTACGTTGCGTCTGCAAACACGCTTTCTTGATCTCGGCTGGACCTTCAATGACGGGCGTGTATTCCAATATTCTCCGGCTTACTTTAGCGCGCTTAGAAACCTCTTGCAGAAGCTAATGTCGCCCTGGACTATCCGGCGTCTTCGCGAGTCGATTGAAACGCAGCTTTCTTTACCGCCAATCCATGTGTCGCGTGCTCGTGAGCCATTCGAGTACTACGGTGTCCCTGAACGACACCAGCTACTGCAGGTGGCCACATGGTATTTGATGGACTGGCCAAGCCGCTTTCAGCGCATATTTCGGGAGAATGGATGTAGGTACTCAGAGTTGATGCGAGATTTTGATGATGCTCCGTATTGGTTTCAAAGCGAGGCCAGTTACCTTGAAAGACTGCCTCTGGGAGCATCCCCGGATGAGATGGCCGCTATGCGTAGTTTGCTTCAGCAAACCACCGATGAAAAGCGCCGCAAGTGCCTCCAGCATTTGGTGCTTCGACGCCTGAGCGGTATGCCGCTGGCGGAGTTTTGGCGGACAGATTAGGCTTTAAAGAGTCGATGTCTGAACGTTGATTTCATCAGGGGAATGTCACGTTTTTTTTGTGACATCGATCTGTATTCTAACAAGTCGACTAGAGGCCGGGATTGTACACAAATCGCCCCCTCTGGGATCGGTTGACTTCGTACGGTCGGTGCTACCATCCAATAGTCGTGTCATCAGTATGATCCAAACACAAATGGAGGCGGCGAATGGCAGAGCGGACGGAGTGGTATCGAATCATGCTGAATTTCGTAGCCGACATGAAGGGATTGTTCAATGAACACTCTGACCAAGTTACACCAGAAATGTTGGGTTTTTTTGCCGATCTTGAGAGGATGATTATCTCTATTGCGGACGTGATGGAGGTTCAAAGCGCCGTGTACCCGAACATTAAGGCTGTCGTCAGCCCTCTTGCGCAGCGAGGCTGGTTCATCAGTGCATACTTGCGGCAATCCCAAATGCTCGATCTCGGCCAGCGGTGCCTTCATGTCCCGGATGCCGAGCTGGATCTCCATCTGCTGCAAATGTACAGGGAAAGCGTCGACGACATTTCCCAATCCCTTATCGACGATTTTCCAGAGCGCGCGTTTGCAATCCGGCCCGCAACTGAAGCCCATAAGCGCGGCGAGTATGCGCTTTCTGTACCTGTCTTTTTCGCACAAGCAGAAGGCATAAGTTTTAGCACGCTGAATAAGTATCTATTTACGGATGGGAAGGTGAAGAAAGGCGGAATTAGTGAGAACATCAAGACTTCCGCCAATGAACGGCTAGAGGAAATTCAGCAGTTCGTTGGTGGTACGCCGTTCGAAGTGTTAGGTGCTCTGCACGATGCGCTGTGGCGACCTTTTTTAGAAACGCTTCCCATTGCTTATGGCCCCAAGGACCGCTTGGATAGAAAGTACTTCGGCCTGAATCGCAATACTGTGATGCATGGCCTGGCGCTTGAGGAATATGCGACCGAGGAGAACAGTCTGAAGGCATTATCATTGCTAAGCTCGGTAGCCTCACTTGCTCAAGCCGGAGGCGGTGGGTCTTGGCGAGACAAGAACGGCGAGCTTGAGCCGATACAAAGCTGATGAGAAAACCAGGATGACGAAAAGACGTACCGCAAAAGCGGCCAGGAATCCAGACGCTCACTTGGACGCCTTGATCGCGCAGGCTAAGCAGATTACGGAGGCCTGGGCCCGGCGTCACGACCTTTGGTTCGATTCTGCCCACAAGGACCCACTGAAACATTACGACGATGAACCCGGCGAAGGCGGACCTATTCTGCTTCTTTGCTCAGACGGACCAGTGATGTCCTCTTTGAATTGGGACGATGACAATGCTCAAGAGTTAAGTGACGAGTTAGACAAAATCGGCGTCTATATCACCCTCGAAAACATGGGGACTGCCTGCTATCAGCTAGTCGACGAAAACTCCGCATTGCAGAAGGAGTTTGACCGATACGCGCAGTGGCGGTGGATGTGCAGGCTTATTGAGGCTGATTCAGCCGATGTAAGCGGAGACCTTTATCGGTACTTCGCAGACAATCCAGAGGACTTTCACCGTGTTCCTCCCCGTGATTTCGAAAAGCTTATTAGTAGTATTTTTTCAGCCAGAGGATGGAAGACTGAACTGGGCCCCCGGTCTGGGGACAAAGGGGTTGACTTAAGGCTGTGGCAGACTGACCCGCTTGGCGATATCTTGACACTTGTTCAAATTAAGAGGTATGCGTCTAGGCGGCCGATCCATTTAGAGGCAGTCGCTGCGCTTGAGGCCCATGTAAAACGTGCCGATGCGAAGCATGGGTTGTTCGTCACCACATCGAGGTATTTGCCAGGAGTCAAAGACTTTGCATTTGAGGCCCGTGAGCGAAATCTGCTACAGCTGGCGGAGAGGTCCGACATACAAGCGTGGTGTGAAGAATCTGCGCAAATTGCGAGAACAGCTCGCAATCGCGCCCTAGCGTTTGAGTCATTCCGTCCGCTGGTCGAACAAATTCGGTTGGCCGGAACCGATCCTCGCCTGTTAGCCGGTGGGAGAAATGACACTTCTTTCTGCATTGTCTTGAAGGAGACTAAGACATCGGCGTTACTGGTTCAGATACCGAGCAAACGCATTTCGGGCGATGAGCAACGAGGCCAACGAATGCCTGTGCTGGACGGTACCTACCTCGAAGATCAGTACACTCAAACAGTGTTTCGTGCGACGCGATCAGTGTTGGACGGGAGGGTGTCTTACTGGGGCAACCGCGCTCTCTACCAGGAGTGGGATGGTCGTCCTCTACACTACGATTTCTGGGATTAGTGTGCCGCGACGACATCGACCAGAATCGTGTGTCAGATTTCGCGCGGCCTGTAACTGTCGTCCGGATACGGCAGGTCATTCGCCATCCTGCGCTGCATGGTCAAGTATCGCCTGATGCTTAGGTGAAGTTCGGCGCCAGTTCCTATCGGTCGATCTTTAAATGCATGAACGGCATTTCGTCGTGACTGAACTAAGCGCGTAAGCGTGCGCTCTTCTAGGTCGAGAAGGTCTGCCTTCTCGCAGTAGTCGATAAGGACATCGAGCATCAGTCCATCTGGATCTTGCAGTTTATCTTTCGTATGATGCCAAGCCTTGGTCGTCTTTAACGTATCAAGGTCCTTTTTGTAGTCCTGGTAATACACGGCAAGGAAGAGCTTTATAGTACCCTCAATCAAACTTCCCAAATTCGTCCAACCAAGAATGAGGTCTCCATCCTCAATATCCGCTGGCGGCACCTCAATCCAATGGCGCAGAGAACGCGACAAGGAAACTTGTCTGTCGAGCCTTGATTTGCTTATTAGCTCAGCTGCGTCTATCGGTGCCCATCCAGCCGCATCCGACCAAAATTTCCTCAGCCCATCGTTAAGCTTCTCGATCCTTGCGACGACGTTATGTATTGGGTGATTCTCGTCTAGCGTGGCGTTATGCATAAGTCGTAGTTGTATCTTGGTGTGCTGAGCAGCTTGTATTATACGGAACAGCAACACCAAAAATCGAAGATCGCGCTAAGCCGCACAGAGTCTCTGCTCACTCTGTGAGTGGCGGCGGTCATGTTGACCAAATTCCAGCTACCTGAGATAGTCGGGCACATCGGCAGGTCTGTTTGTGCGTGCGATCGAGATGGGTGCCGCAGAGTCCCCTAGGAAGTGCAGGGCCTGTAACCGAAGTTCGTTGGATACAGCCTCCGATGAACTGTCTTTCGCAGATATGGCGAAAAATTTGTTCGAGGTCAGGCCTTCACCTAGAACTAGCTTTTCTCCATACTGGGCTGATGTGCTGAAGTGCATTGCGATCACGGCCAAGATGTCCTCCGTCGTGCGAATGGACTTCGAGCAATCCAGAATGACGTGCAGCTCAATTGAATCGTCGCTATCCGGTTCCGGTATAAGGAAGTAGGAGGTGCGATGCAGCTCAAGAGCACGGCCAACGGAAATTTTACGATTTCGTGTGTTAACCATGCCTGATTTGCCAGCTGTACTTTCCATAACCAGGCAACTTGCAGAGTACTCTCCGTTCTCGTCAACGATCTGCGGCATTGTTGACAGGTAATCAAAACGTTGCCTTTGACTTAGACGGATGATATCCACCGAAAGGACATTTAGGTCCTGACCGATGCGCTGCAGGACTTGTAGAAGGATGAGTGCGAATCGCGATTTTGGCCCGACGAGCGTGCCATCGTTGAGTAGCCTGGTGGCGTCTGTGACCGATAGCTCAATGGGCTGGAACGGCGCAGGCCCGCCCTCTCCTCCAACGGACGAGGTATCAATGATAGACACTCCGTGTTGGGATATCTTTACTGTCGGCGGCGCTTCGCTGTCGATGCGTAGCACAGGTTTGCGAGCCAGATCGGGAAACTGGATGCCGCCTAAATGTAGCCCCAGTCCGCGCGATCGCTTAGTTCTATCTGGTTCGACATTCGAAAGAACCTTTGCATCTTGTCGACGTCGAGCCAATATGACAGAGGGATTTGCTGCCTGTTCGGCAGCTGACTTTGACGAGTGCGCCGGTCGCACCGGTGCGCGCTCAGACGTATATTTGAGTTCGGAAAAAGGGAATGGATGGGAGCAGGATCTCAATCTGAATACGAGGAAGGTGCCGCGTTCTTTACCCATCATCGGAATCCATATCCCGGAAGCTGAGAGATCGGTCCTGCCGTTGAATGGAAATACTGCTTTCACGTACGCAGCTTCGCCTTGTACTGTGGCTACCACACATGAGTTTCCCACTAACTCAGCTGCGGCACGCCCCATTGTCGAAAATGCGATGCGCCCTACGTCTGTTGCGGACCGGCCCGATATCCCTGGCGCCAGTTGGAGCTTGGCCAGGCCAGCAGCGTCGCTTTCCTGTTTGCCAATCCAAAAATTCTCATCCCTGAAGGGCGCATCGAAGAGGCGCGATACAAGTGTGCTTGACGATCCAAAATAGAAGCGAAGAAGTTCTGCGCACGGGATTACGATCTTGCAGTCTTCTGCCTCGACATGGGCGCAGTATGACTGTGTAAATTTCATGTGGTATGGATGAACATCGACTGGCAAGTAGTATTGGCCCGTTGCTTCATCTGGGAGCCCCGCCTTAATGAGCGTAGAGGTATCCCTGCCGACCACTAGTTGCTTGAAGTTGGCAATCTCATAGTCCGGACTTTGCCAAAGTCTTCCTTCTTTCCAGATGTCGCCGATTTGCAGCATTGGTAAGAAACCGACTGGGAGCCTTATTCGACGCGTATGAGGCCACTGTAGCTTCCTTAGCTGAAAGAATTCACGGAAGTCTTCCAAGTCATCTGGGACTTGCGAAATCTGGACCTCGATTAAAGGCTGGCTTGGACGGTGGTGGCGCTCAGCATAAGTTGCCGCGCCAAACCAGTCGATACGCCAGGCGTAGGAGTCCGTTGCCAGTTCTCGAAGAACATAGCTTGTCGTGGTGGCTGATATTTTAGCTAGCACTAGTGACAGCTAAGAGGGCTAGGTACCATCTCTGTTTTTTTGTGTAGATGCCGTTCGACGCCTGAGTTGCCAGACGCAAGTACCCGATTCGATCAGCCGCCGGTTGACTCATATGCCTGCGAATACTTTGAGTATCGCGGCTGATGGGTAGCTGGAAAGAGACGAAACACCATTCGCCAACTCAACAGGCAGAAGTGCACCCTCAAAACGATGACTCAGTAGATTCGGCAGGGTTGCCATGATTCTCTCGAACCCGATGAAGTCGGCTCTAGCGGACGGAAAGCCATCTATCTCTTGATATTCGACGACCGGAATGTTGATCACCATGGAATGCATGAAGGTCGGCTTTACAAAAACCTTACCGCCGTAGTTGGTCTTCAGTCCGTACTGATTGGCCAGCCCCGGTGTGCGCTGAACTTCCTTTCGGATGTACTCGTGCGAGAGGATTGCGCAGGATCCAGGCTCATCTTTTTTCTTTGGATGGGCAAAACGTTCGATGCCGTGTAGGTGATCGAAGAACGTCCCCGTTTTTTCCTGGCCGATTACATGGACATCAATACCTTGGTCGTGAGCGTACTTGAAAAACGAGCGCAACAGCGGCACGACCTTTGTATATTGGCTGCGTAGTGACAGCGGGCCATCTTTGATGAAGAGCGTTTCTGACAGCATCCGTTTATTGTGCTCCCAGAAGTGCCTTACCCCAGTGAAGAGCATAAGCAGTTCATGGATCAGCATATAGCTGCTGGCGAACCCCATTGAAGCAGATTCTTCCAACAGCTCCATGTGAAACCCAAGCATGTCCGAAAGGTAGAGGTCTGCTTTACAAGAGATTGAAGCGCATTTTCCCACGTCCGAGTCATATGGTAAGCCGGGTGTCATCTGCTCACAGCACGGGCACTGGAAGTCTGGAGAGCTACGCTTTGCCGTTGGATCCCATTTTTGGTAGGCGATCCACTTGAGAGTTTCAAATGGCTTTTTATCGAGCCTAGGATCGCGCAAGGACTCGTATACGATCTGCCGCATAGCAGAAAGGTACTCTTGGCCTGGTAGCCTAACATTCTTTAAAGGGAATACGGTCGAATGATAAAGTGCTGAATCTTGCATGATCTTTTTCAGCGCCAGCGGATGCGGGAAATCTGGATCTAGCTTAGATATAGCGATTGGGTCCAAGCGCAGCAACGCTGTCTTTATGAACGCGAGTTCGCGCACTGGGCGGTTGTCAGATTTGATCACCTGTAAAGAGCCGTCAACTGCAAACACCAAACTCAACGGTCTGACGGCGGAATCTGGGGAAGCCTGTTGCCACAACGTGTTGGACGGATCTCCGGTTTGTGGCTCTGGATACTCGAACTGTGCTATGAGTTTGTTGACCAGTTCGCTCTGTAGCACATCCAAATGCCCGAGCTTGGAGGCGCGTTCCCCAGGTAGCCTGGTTCCTTCTTGAAATGGCATATAGTGCTCCCGCTATGCTGACTTGGTTGAGGTGCTCTTGATCGCCTCATATTTAAAGGCTTGCATTGGCACGACGAATCGATGCGAGAACGTCAGCATGCGCATATAGCCGGGCGTACGTGAGCGCAAGATGTCTTCCTCGATGCCTGTGAACGCGGCTTGTTGGCGTGACAAAGCTTTGGCTTCGTCTACGGACGCCAAGTGACCTACGAAGAAATTCTCTGACTGCATCAGAAGTTCTTGGCTGATCGACGACGGTGACTGGGTGGAGTAGACCATCCCGATGTGAAATTTGGCGCCCTCTTTGGCGAAGCGAGAATAGACGTCAGTCAGGTCTTTTGCGTCGCGAGGGAACAAATTGTGTGCTTCTTCAAAGTAAATTTGCATGAAGTGTCCGCCGAAATTATTCGACGTGAACTTGTGCTCTTGATGCGCAAATAAGGCTTTGGACAGCAGGTCAGAGAAGTATCGACGAATCCGGTCACTCGCATTTCCGAGATCCAGAATCACAGTCTTACCAGCATCTAATTTGCTAAGGACTTCCTGGACGATGTTGCCTGCTTGGGGATCGTGATAACCAAGGAATGGCCTTAGGATTACCGGGCCCCCGCCGATCACGGGCTTTAGGAAGTTCAACAACGAGAGGTCATCGGCGTCAAACAGATCGTTTCCGCTACCTGTTCGCAGTGAGGCGTGGCCAGCGTTAGCTCTAGAGAATTCTATGACTGCCTCAAGCTCGCGGCGCAGTTCATCCAAGGTCGTCGGCGCAGCTGGCGTACCACCTGCACTGGTGGAGCTTTGGTTGGCTAATGTCCACGCGGCGTCGCGCAGAGGTTGCGCAAAACCAGGATTGAAATGGGATGCAATTTTATTGCGAAGACCGAGTGCTTTGAGCCTGGTTTCGTCTGCAGGAAAACCAGCTTTTTTTAGGCATGCCCAAAATATTTGAATTTTTCGAATCGCGCGAGTCTGCAGATTAGTGGCTAGCGTCGGTATGTCCCCCATGTTCGGCAGTTGCGCTGCGGCGAATGCCTTTACATACTGAGCGGTGTGATTGGAGGCTTCAAGTAAGGATGCAATGATAGGTAAGCAAGAGTCTGGATGCTCATAAAAATTCAACTTCAAAGCATGAGATGGCGTCGATGGTCGCGTGACGATCGAATACACTTCGCAACGGGTAGCATTCGCGCTTCTCAAAGAGAGGTTGCCGTCTTGGGGGTTGTCGTTTGCATACTCGCCATTGACATCGAAGATAAGCTGTCCGGCACTGTTGTCGGCTGAGGTGGCGTCGATAACGGCTTGAGCGATCAATTTCACCACATTAGACTTACCTAGGCGAGTCTTACCGAACATAGCGGTCCGGAATCCCATGAAGTCATTCACGGAAATCCGCACAGGAACCTTTGGACGGCTGATTTGGGCGAAAGGGAGCTGGCATTCAGTGGGGCGAAGAGCTCCAACTTCGATTTGCTTCGCCTGATTTACCGTGCCGTTGACTATGAGGTCGAGTAGCTTTTCATCAGGTGCATAGACACGGTATCTGTGGGCGCTAACTACCGAATTGACATCGCCTGAAAAGACCATTTTGGAGCTGTCATCCGGGGACGGATAGAACATGCCGAGAATTTTGGTATTGAGAGCTCCCCATTGCAACTCGCCTTGGGTCCATACATCTAACTCTGGCATGGACTTTTTGTGAAGTTCAAAATATGTTTGTTGTACCTGAGGGCCGAGAGGGGTGGGTGCGACGTCCTCGACTCGAAGGAGGGTGAAGTGCGGTGGAAGGCCCTTTAGGCTGGCCGGAACCATTATAAGAAACGAACCGCGAGGGATGCCGCCAACTGCCTGCTTGAAGGGATCGGATGTGATCATCCGGGCGCTGCTAAAACCGATTTCAAGAAGATATCCAACGAACCGCATTTTGTCGTACTGCGCTCCGGCTTCGTACAAAGCCTCTTTTTCAAGGAAGTCTTTTAAGACATTGATCGGGTTACTCTGCAATGCTGCGTCGTTGAAAAATGCGTCCAAAAAACTTCTCCCTAGTTTTTAGATGGTGATTATCAATTCCTCGAAGGAACTTCTTCCTTCGGACTTTCCGGATACTGAACTGAATCGAGAGACAGTTGTCTTTTTGAAGCCCGTTCCGTAGAGCGCTCGGACGCTCTCATGGTTAGCGTTCGTCATCAGAATTCGGACGCCTCGTCGACGAGCTCTATCCATAGCTTGAGCTAAGCGGACTTGGTCATCCCACGAAAACATCACTTCGTTATATTTGATGAAGCCATTCATGTTGTGGTGAACGGTATAAGGTGGATCGACAAATAAAAAATCCCCTTTTCTTGCCTCATCTATAACAGGCTCAAAATCTGAGTTCCTGAGCTGCGCATTGTGCAAGGCCTTCGACCACTCGGGCCACATATCATCAGGCATCAAAACTTTGGTCTTGCTTCCCCGGGGCACGTTGAATTCGCCTTTTTGATTTACTCGATAGATTCCGTTGAAGCAGGTTCGGTTGAGATAAAGCATGCGTGCCGCGCGTTCCTGCGCGGAATCAGGTATCTCAGCTCGAATATCATAGTAGCGCTCTGGGTCTATCGCATGCTGGACATGATGGACGCTTAGTCGTGCAACAATTTTCCTGTGAGCCCGCTTCACATTACTATACGCCTCGATTAATTCTGAATTGATGTCCGACAAAATCGCAGTACGTGGGCGTAGATGAAAAAAAACCGCACCACTACCAAGAAATGGTTCGATATAACGCCCGTTAATTCGCTTAGGAAGTAGATGCCGATGATCTTCAATCAACCATCGTTTTCCGCCTGGCCACTTTAAAAAAGGTTTTAGAGGAATTTGATCGACCGATGAAGGAGCACTTGCCTTTCTTTTTTGGGATTGAATTGGCAGAGAAGCCTTGGACTGCTTTGACGATAGGTTCTTCTGCATTTCAGTCCTTCAAGTGGATAAGCTTGTTCGCGGATGCCCAGTTTTTGACTACGCTGGGCATCCGTTCAAAGTCCACAGTATACCGCTTTCAGTTATTCAACTTAGATGTTTTTACGGTAACTTTCATGATGGTAGCTGAGAGCGGCTGATCAAGATCCCTTCCACCAGCCGCGTAGCGTGTCCGCAATCAGGTTCATGAGGCCAGATCTGCCTGAACTTCCCATTGACGATTTGATACCGTCGGCTGCAGTTCTGTTGGCCTGGTTCGTGCGGTCGATGTACCGTTCGCTGTCGCGCTTGTCCCTTTCCTTCACCGCCGCGATCTTCTGCTTCGACATCATGCCTGCGGCGATGACACGGTTCTCTCGAATCCAATAATGCGACTGGCAGGCGAACTTCCAGTTGCCGACCGAAGGATAGAGAGACACTGCCCCATTGGGCGACTTGGTCAATCGCCACTTTGCCGGGTTCAACGGCGTAATCACCTTCTCCCCGCACCCACAGCAGCATTTGTGGCCAGCAGTCTCGTATTCCTCGCTTATGTACAGCACGCCATCCTCCATTACTGGCGGGAAGCTGACCACGAATCTAGGGCGTATAGACTGTGTTTTCACTCTGGTTTCCGTTTATTCACCATTAACTCACACCAAGAGACCTTGTACTTGATTGTTTCGGCCTCCGCTTCGTCAGTAAAAAAGCCGAGAAATTGCTTGTAGCGGACTACTGCCAGCATGGCATTTATCGCATTCAACTCAACCAGCTGGATGTTGTCGTATTCAGCCTTCTCTTTGTCGTCAGCGGTAGGCAACGTGGACACTAAGTCAGCAGTTTGCGGGGTCACCAGCGTGACCCGTGCGCGGGCGTGCAGTTGAACGCTTGCAGGCACTTTATCGACTCCGATCCCGACATCGATAAACGGAATACCTCGTCCTACCAGGTAGCTCGCAATCAGCCCTCTTGACGGTCCATGATCGACAGCGATAAAGACGAAACTGCAGTCACCGAGTTCTGTGATGTTTTGCTCGTCAACTCTTACGGCGCGACCGACTATGCCCTTCCGCATCTGACCATAATGCCTGGCCAGGTGTTCGGCTTTCGCGACGCCACTAAATGCTTCACTAGGTTTTAGGGCTCCCGGCATCCGGTAGCAGTTATGTGCTTCGATCACGTCGCCGTCGTAGATGTAGATTTCTTCGATTGGCGTTTTAGCCAGCGCATCCAGGATGTAACTTCCCGTGCCTCCCACGCCGATGATCGCTACCTTCCGCTGTCGTAATTTCTCCTCGTAAGCATCCAGGCCAGAACGTGCAATTGCCGTATTCGGATAGTAGAACACGGACGGGCGCGCGTTTATCTGTAAGCGTCCTCGAAAATCGGCACGGACCGATGGATCGATGTCGCGGGCGTGCCGAGAAAGCTTGTTCACGTAATGGAGCATCTTGACGTGAAAGCTTTGGAGCAGCCGTGCGAGATCTTCCGCCTTAGCAGGCTTGTTTGAGAGCCTGCAGAGCGCTTTTCGGTCAGCGACCACCGTTTCGGTAGTGTCGGCTACCAGGGCATCTTGCAACGATGCACCAAGTGCCGAATGTGGGATTGATCCCGTAAACCACACGGTGTGATCACCATTTAGTTGGCTCACGCCGTTGACCACCGAATACGGGGAAATGATGTCGCCGTATTCGATCTTTCCTGCTGCAGGACAGTACGGAACATTCTCAACAATGAGATATCGGTCATCAACAATGACAACCGAATACCCGTCGTCGATCAGTGCCTGTACGTCGGCGTTAGGAGCGGTTTGATTTGCCAGCATCGAAGCGCATCCCGTTTTCAACTGGAACAAAACCGCCTGGATTCAGCGAGCCCTTTTCATGCCCGTGGGTCCAGTCCACGTCATACAACTTGAGGTCGACGGACGCGACGTCAACGCCGTCGAGCTGGAGGATTTGCTCGAAGGTGACGTTGGGACCAGGCACCTTGTGATGAACTGTGTTGACAATAATTTCATACTCTTTGGGGTGAGACATGATGAAGCCTTTCAGGTTAGCTGTCGAAGGTACACAAATCTTTGCCTCGACTGCCTTACCTGCACAGAAGAGGTAGGTCAATGTTAGTAACCCTTGGGGTGTATGTCAAGTTTTTATTAACCCCTTGGGTGTCTGCAAAAATATTAACCCTATCCGTAGTCGCCACCTTGTTTTTTCTCTGGAAACGCTGTATTGTCGCGCGACTATGGAAATACTTTTTGCAACTTCCGACGTGGAAGCTGTTGCGATGTCCGAGAGCGCTCTCGCTAAGATTTATGGAGCAAGTGTTCGTGTAGCGTGCCAACGCTTATGCGAGCTTGCAGCGATGGAGACCCTTGCCGTTGCGGCATCTTTGCCCATGCATGAGCTAACTCTACAAGCGGGTGAATCCTGCTATTCGATTAGCGTCTCTCCTACGCATAAAATTTATTTCGAAGCTATCCTGACTTCGGGTACAAGTACTTCTACCCAAGGGCTCAACTTGAGTTCCGTAACTGCAATCCGCATCTTCTCCCTGGGCAAACCATGACTACTAAACTCGCGCATCGTCCGTTCACGCCGAATTATGCAGTTCCCCCAGGAGATAGCTTGGTGGAGTTGCTTGACGCCATCGGTCTTTCACAGGCAGACCTTGCTGAAAGAACGGGACGTCCCAAAAAGACAATTAACGAAATCGCTAAAGGAAAGGCTGCAATCACTCCAGAGACTGCTCTCCAATTAGAGCGAGTTCTTGGTCTACCTTCATCCTATTGGAACACTCTGGAGCAGAACTATCGGGCTGCATTGGCTCGACGAGAGGAAAGGCAGCGGTTAAGCCAACATATTGGTTGGTTGTCTAACTTTCCGATTGCCGAAATGGTTAAGCGAAAATGGATCAATCCTCAAGCCGACAAAGTTGAGCTTGTTGAAGAGCTGCTAAAGTTCTTTGGAGTGGCATCTCCTGAGGCTTGGAACGAAGTATGGATGAGGGGAAAGGAGGCAACTGCATTCCGTAAATCCTCTACTCACGATTCGACGGAATTGAGTTTGACAGCGACTTGGTTGCGGAGGGGGGAGCTCAGCGGTCGTGAAGTGAAATGTGAGCCTTTCGACGCAACTCGTTTTAAGGCGGCGCTAATTAAAATTCGCGACCTCACAAGTCATGACGATATTGATGCATCCCTCAAAACGATGATTGAAGCTTGCGCAGCGGCGGGTGTTGCCGTCGTTCTTGTTCCGGAATTCCCTAAATTGGGAATATGTGGAGCAACGCGTTGGCTTTCTTCGGACAAAGCGCTTATCCAATTGAGTCTTCACTATAAACGGGCTGATCAGTTGTGGTTTTCTTTCTTCCACGAGGCTGGACACATTCTTTTACATGGGAAGAGGGATATTTTTGTCGAACAAAAAAAAGCAGCAGAGAATTTGCAAGAATTAGAGGCAAACAATTTTGCTAGTGACTTATTGATACCTTCGGAGCTATATCATAAGTTCCTTTCGCAGCGAGACTTTAGCCTTTCAGCCATTTCGAATTTTGCCCAGTCCTTAAATATTGCTCCGGGCATTGTTGTTGGCCGCCTCCAGCATGACAAACATATCGGCTTCCAAATAGGTACTATATTCTTTGTTCGCGTCGACTGGGCAAAATCGAGTTGATGCGAGAGATAGGCCTGTTGCGCCATAAGGTTATTGAAATTTCGTTGCGAAGTTCAGAGGGAGGTGCCATGCAACGTGGCATTGCGCTTACAATTTTTTCTGAGCGTGAACTTCTACAATGAAATTGGGATCGAAGGATGGATTCTCGGTTTCGCCACTTCGCGTTTTATACCCGCAAGGATTGCATACAACACGGCAACCGCCAATCACATAGTCGCATTGCTCATGCATGTGACCGTGCACCCATAGCTCTGCCTTTTCAATCAAGCCATCGAGGGCAGATGCATAAGCTGCCGATGTGAGAGAGTCTTCGAACTGTGCCGGTACCGATCGAACGGATGGGGCCATGTGTGTGATCACGACAGTTGGGCCAGCAAAAGGCTCATCGAGCTTCTTGGAAAGCCAGGACCGTTCGAAGGCGTGAAATCTGGCGGTATCGGCTGCACGCAATTTACGGTAGCCCATCTTTGCCAATCTTATCCGCTTGTAGTCGGTCAGAGCAGCCTCCGCTTCACGCATGGAGGACTGGCGCTCGTCGTCCCCAAACAGCTTGAAATCCGTCCATAAAGTCGCTCCAAGGAATCGAATCCCGCCGTAGACGAACTCATCACAGTTCAGGAAGTGCACATTGGTGGTTGCTTGGCAGGCCGCTCGGATTTCGACCTGGACTTCATCAATGTTGTGTCCGTAACCTTCGTGATTCCCGTGGACATATAGCACAGGGGTGTCCTGGAAGGTGCTGCTTGCCCAAGACACGGCACGGGCGTTCGTATTTATGTCTCCAGCCAAAATAACCAGATCTGGGCAGCTTCGCTCAGGAGTGATTTTCGGCGCCTGCTCTCGCCAAAGTTCATGGTGAAGATCAGAAAGGACAAGAAGTCGCATGGATTTTGGACGACGGATTTGTCTTCACGCTAGCCTGCCGCCGCAGCTTAGCTCGCCTGAGCAGCACGAAAAATATTCGTTCTGATGTACTCAAGAATTTAACATGGCATTTATCCGCGCCATCCACAGCTCTCCGGTGGCGTGGTCAAATGTCCAGAATTTGTAGATCGGATTATGCGGATTTGTCGTGTTGAACACTAGAAAATTTTTCTGCTTACGGACGTTTCCATTTGATCCTGCCCCGCTAACCCATTGATGTTTGCAGCTCAAAATTTCATTCATGGAATAAATCTCATACTCCATTGTGACCAAGCTCATAAAAGCTATCTTTTTGGCAGTGGAATCCACAACGAACATATGGCCGAACTCCAGATCGGGTGCAAAACCATTGTTTCTAAGATGAGCTTTAGCGTTGGAAAAGCTGATCTTTTGGCTCCTGTACCGAGCAACGCTTCGTAGCAGCGCTATGATCGCGAATCCTCCCAAACCATATAGAAGGCTGGTGATAGAGTCGTTGGTCACTAGCCAAGCAACGAGGCCGGGTCCTAAGACAAAAAGCATAAGGTCCACAAGTCCAATGGCCTTGGACAGAGGAGTCGTGGTGAATTGAACCTTCTTGACCTGCATGCCTGGCCTTCCGCTGTCAGTGATACAAATAATGTGATTGCGCTGGGGCACTGGCATCCTCAGGGCTAGGTGAAGTTACGTCAGCCTTACTTTCGCCGAGTGCATGCACTGTAGACAGCGTGCGTATGGTGGTGCTAAGCAGATTGTCGAGCGCACTCCGCTCGCATATCGAGATCTCTACGTCATGCACCGCGAGTGCTTTTATGCGATACACGCGTCGATTGGCAGCTAGAGCTTGGCGCAGTAGGTCGATGTCCGTTCGCGTTAAGACCTGCAGATCTTCGACGCTGTCTACCCAGCCCTCGACCCGCGCTATCAGCATGTCCTGGGTCGCGAGCACTACCTCCGGCTTGGCATTTACTTGGCGAAGCGTTGCCTTCAGATCTTCCTGAAGTTTTGTGAAGCGCTGCGAAAACGCTGGGTGGGCCGCGTTTTTTGGGGATTCTGATCGGAAATTGGTACTCATAGAGCGTGTAACTATAGAGCGTCGTCATATAAAGGTCAAATCCCTATCCTCATAGCGTTGCTCTCTACTCTCGGCGCTATGGATTACGACCCGCTTCAATCGTTCGGAAAACACCTCATCGTGCTGCGGAAAGCACATGGATGGTCACAGGAGCGCCTAGCGCTGGAGAGCGGGCTTGCGCGCTCTTATCTGGGAGGTGTGGAGCGCGGGGAGCGGAATATCGCATTGGCCAATATTTGCACCCTTGCGGATACCTTGGGTGTCACGCCAGCGGAAATGTTGAATTTCGAGAAAATTGGAATCACGGATTCCGAGGCTTAGGTTTTAAGCTCGGCACCTCTACGGTAGATGTGCTCAGATAGAACGCGAACGATCACTCGGAAGGGGGCTCCGTGGGCGAGCATATGGGCTGCCGCAAGGTGTCTACCTTCCCGCTCGGACGTTGCAATGCCCGCTTCTATAATTGCCGCCATCGCGGTGTTCCTCCGCAAGTCGTTTTGAGTGTCCTCATTCATCGTCGTAACCTCGCTGTATCAGCATGGCATCTCCGCGAATATGCAACGTGACCTGACGCAGTAAGATGGCGAATTCTCGTGATGCGACTGGCTTTCTGTACGTGCTCAGGAATTCCTCCTTTCCACCTGGCCGGTCAGTGTACGGGCATGAAGTGTTTGAATTCGTCTATGCTTGCTCATAAGAAAGGGCCTGCAGTGCTGGCCCTTTCTTATCGTTGCGCCCTGGGATAGCGCTAGATTTCAGTTAAGCGATCTGCTATTGTCCTCAGGAAATTGCTGGGGAGGTTTTGATGAAAAAAGCTTGTTTTGCCCGTCCTCGCGGGCCCGAGGTCACTCCTCAGAGGTTCCATGAACTTGCTAGTTCGGAGTACAAAAAGAAAGGAATACTGCCGTACTGTCCCCAGTGCTCGGAGCCCGTGGACTTGTACGGAATAAATAATTGGGCGCTTTCAAGGTTTGACCACAAAGATCGCGGTGAAAATTTTGACCCATTGGATGACTGCTTCCTGGCAAATAGGAACGACGCCCGGTTTGCTGGATTGGAGCCTGACGGCTGGGATTATGAACGGGGAGAGACGCTACGCAGGGAGTTCATGGCGGACGAAAATTTACGAGTCGCCTATGCCTTTTGCCGCAGCTTGGTTAGAAGCGGAAATCTTCCGGCTGCAAAGTTCCGCTCCATGATTCGGCGTGCAGATAAGAAACAAATTTGGTGTTACGCGGATATACCATTATGGGTGGTTCCATACATACTGTTGACCTTAGAAAACTTCACGCAAGCAGCTATTGCGACACCCCAGAAAAAATCCAAGGGATACGAGTTTCATTTTGTGTTCCAGAAACCGACTCACACAACGGCCTCCGCGCTTTGGAACCAGCCCTTGGCTACCTCGCTAAAGAAGGTCTTTCAAGGAGGTAAGGCAATCATTGCTTCAGACAACCCTTTCCCTCTTTCTCAGGACCAGATGATAACGAAGGCTGGTGATGCCTCTTGGGTCACGGACGGGTTCTTACAAGAACTAAGGAAGACGGCATAGGCGGAGGATCCCACGCCCCATTTTCATCAAATGCTCCCGTCATTCCATAAACTGAGAGGAGCCGATCATCAGTTCTGTGATCTTCGCTACGATCGCTCAGTCCTGGAAGACGCAGTTCTAAATCAAAGGCTTCGATCATTTTGGCGAGCGCCTTGGTCGCGCTCACTAACGCCTCAGTCTCGGCAAATACGTCCCCGTCCCATTGCGAAGAGCACGGCTCGTATTCTAGGCGATCCATGATCCAATAACGAAAGCGGGCAAACAGCAATCTGGGAGTGGGGGCGTTGATCAATCGATTGCACCATACGACAGCTGAGACGTACCCATTCGACTTGGTTGGATGTCGTTGGATGTGACCGTACCAATATCCAAAAGTCGGATCATCGGCATAGAGAATAACCAAAATCTCCCCGTCAGCATCCGAATCATTGTTCGGAATTCCAAAAGCTCTTTGCAGGACAACAAGTCCTGTACTGCATTTTGGATTGTTCTGAAGAGCGGTCTCTAATGTATCAATGCAAAACTTCAGCATGAAGATTCCTTTGGACGGCGGGAGCGGCAGCTCTGCGCTGGACAGCTTTCTCACTGAATTCGAACGTTCTCATTTAATTTGAACATTCTCATTTAATTAGAATTTTTACACGCCGCCGACCAGCGCCGCGCCGGACGAGGTGTGATGCGGCGAGCGGAACGGCCGGCGCTTCCAGTGCTCGATGCGGAACCCTCCCGTCAGCGATTGCACGGCGGCGGCCTCCAGCGCTTCCTCGTCGGTCATCTCCGGCAGCAGGCCGGCGAAGCGCGCCGCCAGCATGGTCTTGCCCGCGCCTGGCGGACCGACCAGCAGAACCGAGTGATTGCCCGCAGCCGCTACCTCCAGCGCCCGCTTGACGAACAGCTGTCCCTTGACGTCGGCGAAGTCGGGATACTCTTGCTGCGTTACCAGCGGCGCCGAATCATGGCGCGACAGCATCGACTCGACCGACTTGGCGGCAAAGTGGCTGCATACCTGCAGCAGCGATTGCGCCGGATAAATGGCGGCGTTGCCGACCAGCGCGGCCTCGTCGGCGTTGGCCAGCGGCAGGATGAAGGCCAGCGTGCCGCCATCGCGGCGCGTGGCCAGCGACATCGCCAGCGCGCCGCGTATCGGCCGCAATTCGCCGGACAGGGACAGCTCGCCGGCGAACTCATACTGGTGCAGGCGGTTGGAGGGGATCTGTTTGGAAGCGGCAAGGATGCCCAGCGCGATCGGCAGATCGAAGCGGCCGGACTCCTTCGGCAAATCGGCCGGGGCCAGATTCACGGTGATGCGTTGTGCTGGAAATTCGAACCCGCCATTCTGAATGGCTGCGCGGACACGGTCCTTGGCTTCCTTGACCTCGGTATCGGCGAGCCCGACGATGGTGAACGCAGGCAGCCCATTGGCCAGATGCACTTCGACGCTGACCTCCTGCGCCTCCATGCCCGCCAGGGCGCGGCTTTTGAGTACGGCTAGGCTCATGGGTTAGCGGACCACCAGTGGGATGCCAGCCGCCAGCGTAGCCCAGGTCCGCCACCGTGCCTTGAGCTAGCCCAAACGGGCGGAGCGTGGAGCGGGATTTATTTTGGGGGGAGTGGTACAGTGTTTTCATACGGCAACGTCGTACTCCCTTGGACATCATATGGAGTTCCCTTGGCAAAACGAAATAAGCATATAGAGGCGCTGTTTGATCGCCTGTTCGAGCTTCTTGGTGTCAGCGACGCAGGCCCTGGGCACGAGTTTTTAAAGGCGTTGAGGGACGATGCGCGATCCAATAAACAGAACTGGCAGGAGCGCCTGAACGAGTATTTGAATTCGCTTCAGGACCAAGAACAGCTGAGCGGTTCCGCGATCGATGAACTGCTGGCGCTGGCCAGCGAGTGTCCGGTGCCTCCGCCCAGAAAGTGGGTGGCATGGTCGCCATTAATCGGGCTGGTTTTCGGGGCATTCGCGGTTCTTGGGATCACTACCTATAGTCTTACCAGCGTGCAGTTCACGGTATTTATTGCTGCGGTCGCCATCGCCGGCGCATATACCGGGTGGCTACGCAATGGACGCCCCAAGCGCCAAAAGCCGGCAGGAGTCATGGCGTGGGGGCGGCATGCGTCCGCGCTGGTTTATGCGCTGTCCAGCATCCTGCTAGCGACAGCGATACCGTTGTTGTCCCAAATCAGCTATTTTGAATACTTACGACATGGGCACGCTGTCAGGTCTAACGAGTTCAGGAAAGATCCTGACGGCATGGTCGCATTCCAGAAGCTCGCGAAGGTGCATTATGGGATCGATGTCGTGCTGAACGATCCAGATGACGATTGGGTGAGCACCACGGTCGCATTGAAGGGCGCGTCGCCAGCACTCATCGATACCAACGCCGGGTACTGTGTCCTGAGCTTTGACAGTGCTTCATTGCGCTCGGACTTCGGCATTGAAAACCCGCAGTTAATGCAGGTCTGGACGAAGGGTGTCCTCATGCATGAGATGGGGCATTGCCTCGATATTTCGCGAGACCAGCGCGGCTTTGGGGAAAAGAGCAATCTCGGCTCCCGTTCCATTGCGCCGTCCATTTCGCAATACGTGTATGACGTCCAGAGCTATGCGAATGCGGCGAATAAGGACTCGTCCAAACTTTGGCGGGAAGCTTACGCGGATATCGTCGCCATCGGCTACTGGAAAATCACGGCGCCGGACAGCCATGCGATTCTTACCGCAAATCTGCGGGCGGAGCGTGTCAAAAACGTGCGCGATACGATACACCGGACGATGTGCTGGATCGATGCGGCCAAATCGAAGGCGGCGCCGGCATCGATGGAGAATCTTCCTGCCTGGGCGGATGACATCCGTTCAAAGGCGCGCTGCCCGGGTGTTTGACGAACTCAAACGCGACTACAACTCCTTGAGCTCCGTGTGGAGCTCTTCGATCCGTATCAGGCGTTGCCGCCCGGCGACGCCGGCCTTGTCGATCACCTGCGACGCCAGCACGTGGCACAGCGCCATCACGGCGGTATGATTGTCCAGCGGCGTGGTGCTGGTGGTGTCGCACTTCAGCACCCAGGTCGCGCCCAGGTCGCTGCGGTTGGCCGAATCGGTGATCAGCAGGGTGCGCACGCCGGCCCGGCTGACCGCCGTGATCAGCGCCGCCAGGCCCGGCGTGCGGCGGCGCAGGCCGAACACGATGAACAGGTCGTCCGGCTGCAAGCCCACCAGGTATTCGCCCATGGTCTCGCCCGAGACCGGCAACAGGTAGACATTGTTGCGGAACTGGATGAACTGCCAGCGTAGATAGGCCGCGAAGAAGTAATTGTTGCGCTGGCCGAATACCCGCACTTGCCGCGCCTCGGCGATCGCGTTGCCGATCACGTCGATGTCGGCGGCCGACATGCCGGCGAAGGTGCCCTGGATGTTTTGCACGCTGGCCGCGACGTGCGGTTCGAACGGCCCCTGCGCCTCTGCCGCCTCGTCATCCGCTCCCTTGCGGTCCAGCAAGTACAGCGGCGATCCCCAATCCATGTTCTGCCGCGACAGCCGGCGCATCTGGTCGTAGTTCTCGTAGCCCAGGCGCTGCACCAGCCGCGTCATGGTCGCGTTCGAGACGCCGGCCATCCTCGTCACCTCGGAGGCGGAATAGCTGGCCAGCTGGCCCGGCGCTTCCAGGATGACAATCGCCAGCCGCCTTTCCGCCTGCGGTAGCTGGTCCAGATGTTGCTGTATCCAGCTCGACAGGTCGGCGGCGGAGGAAGTTTCTTTTGTCATGGCAGGCATTTTAAAGCCATCCAGACCCGACGTGTGGACGTCACGCGACTATCCGCACCCTATTTCCATGACCGGCGTGTGAAATGGTTGACTCGACATGAAAAAAGATTTTCAATGAATATAAATCAAAGAAAATAATTTACCGGAGATTCCAATGGACATGTCGGACTGCACCGCAAGTACTGGATTTACCGAACTGGGCGCCACCATCATGGCGCGCGCGCAGGCGCTGGCCGCCCACACCGAAGCGCCGGGCATGATGACGCGCAGCTTCCTCACGCCGGCCCACCACGCGGCCGCGGCCCAGCTGGCCGAGTGGATGGCCGAAGCCGGCATGAGCGTGCGCCGCGACGCCGTCGGCAACGTCATCGGCCGCTACGAGGGCATCGAGCCCGGCGCGCCGGCGCTGCTGACCGGCTCGCACTTCGACACCGTCCCCAACGGCGGCATCTACGACGGCAACCTCGGCATCCTGCTGCCGATCGCCTGCGTCGCCCGCTGGCATGCGCAGGGCCGGCGCTTCGCCCACGCCATCGAGGTGATCGGTTTCGCCGAGGAAGAGGGCGTGCGCTTCAAGGCCACCCTGCTGGGCAGCCGCGCGATCGCCGGCGCCTTCGACCTGCGTGTGCTCGACAACACCGACGCCGCCGGCGTCACCATGCGCCAGGCCATCGACACCGCCGGCCTGGGCTACAGCTGCGCCGACCTGGCCGCCGCCGCGATGGCGCCGGCGCGGATGCTGGGCTTCCTGGAAGTGCACATCGAGCAGGGCCCGGTGCTGCTGGATGCCGGCCTGGCGCTGGGCGTGGTCACCGGCATCGCCGGCGCCACGCGCATGCAGGTGGAGGTGACCGGCGTGGCCGGCCATGCCGGTACGGTGCCGATGGCCGGGCGCCGCGATGCCGCGATGGCGGCGGCGGAAATCGCGCTGGCGATCGAGCAGCGCTGCGGCGGCATCGCGGGACTGGTGGGCACGGTCGGCCAGTTCGACGTGCCGGGCGGTGCCGCCAACGTGGTGCCGGGACGCGCGCTGTTCTCCATCGACGTGCGCGCCGAACAGGATGCGCAGCGCGAGGCGGCGGTGGCGGACATCCTCGCCGCCATCGAGCGCATCGCCGCGCGCCGTGGCGTGGTCGCGCAGGTGCGCCAGACGCACGAGGCGCGCAGCGTGCCATGCGCGCCCGCGCTGTGCGGGCAACTGGAGGCGGCGCTGCAACGCGCCGGCCTACCCGTGCGCCGGCTGCCGTCCGGCGCCGGCCACGACGCCATGGTGATGGCCGCCCGCACCGACATGGCGATGCTGTTTGTCCGCTGCGGCAACGGCGGCATTTCCCACAACCCGCTCGAAACCATGACGGCCGAAGACGCCGCGCTGGCCGCCCGCGTGGTGAGCGATTTCATCGAACACTTCCAGCCATCCTCCGACCGCAAGGAACTCACAGCATGACACTCACTCCCATCCAGGCCCGCCTGGCCAGCTGGATCGACGACCACTTCGACGCCGAGGTGGCCTTCCTGCAAGACGTGGTTCGCATCCCGACCGACACCCCGCCCGGCAACAACGCTCCGCACGCGCACGCGGTGGCGGCGATGCTGGATGAACTGGGCTGGACGGTTGAGCGGCACGCGGTGCCGGAGGACGCGGTGCGCGCCTACGGCATGGAGACCATCACCAATTTGATCGTGCGCCGCCGCTACGCCGCTCCGGGCCCGACGCTGGCGCTCACCGTCCACGGCGACGTGGTGCCGCCGGGCGAGGGCTGGACCCGTCCGCCCTACGGCGCGGTGATCGAGGACGGCCGCCTGTACGGCCGCGCGGCCGCCGTCTCGAAAAGCGATTTCGCCACCTACGTGTTTGCCGTGCGCGCGCTGGAGGCGCTCGGCATCGCATTGCATGGCGGTATGGAGCTGCACTTCACCTACGACGAGGAGTTCGGCGGATTGCTCGGTCCCGGCTGGCTGCTGGAGCAGGGGCTCAGCCATCCGGATTTCGTCATCGCGGCCGGCTTCAGCTACCAGATCGTCACTGCCCACAACGCCTGCTTGCAGCTGGAGGTTACCGTGCACGGCAAGTCCGGCCACGGCGCGATGCCCGAGACCGGCCACGACGCGCTGCAGGCCGCCACGCGCATCCTCAACGCCGTCTATGCCCAGTTGCCGGTGCTGCGCAACATCCGCTCGCAAGTGCCGGGCATCGGCTCGCCGACCATGCTGGTGGGGCGCATCGACGGCGGCACCAACACCAACGTCGTGCCGGGCAAGGTGGTGATGAAACTCGACCGCCGCATGATCCCCGAGGAGAACACGGCCGAGGTCGAGACGCAGCTGCGCGCGCTGATCGCCGCCGCCGTCGACGGCGTGCCGGGCATACGGATCGAGATCAAGCGGCTGCTGTTGTCGGAGGCGCTGCGGCCGCTGCCGGCGGTGCAACCGCTGCTGGACAGCCTGCAGCGCAACGCGCTCGAGGTCCTCGGCGAGGCAATCCCGGCGGTGGGCACGCCGCTGTACGCGGACGCCCGCCTGTACGGTGCGCAGGGCATTCCCGCCGTGCTGTACGGCGCCGGTCCGCGCACGGTGCCGGAGTCGAACGCCAAGCGCGGCGACGAGCATCTGGTGCTGGAGGATCTGCGGCGCGCCACCAAGGTGGTGGCCATGACCCTGCTCGATTTCCTGCAAGCCGACGCGCCGCGCTGAGCGGCCGCCCCGGAGGCGTACCAAAAACTTTTCAGTTCAACGTAGTCAACAAGGGGTAACAGCAATGCGATTTTTCAAATCACTATTTGGCCAGATCGTGCTGGCGATGTGTATCGGTGTGGTGGTGGGCATGATGTACCCGGCGTTCGCCCAGAGCCTCAAGCCGCTGGGCGACGGCTTCATCAAGCTGATCAAGATGCTGATACCGTGCATTGTGTTCTGCGTGGTGGTGCAGGGCATCCACGGCGCGGGAGAACTGAAGAAAGTGGGCCGGGTCGGGCTCAAGGCGCTGATCTATTTCGAGGCTGTCACCACCGTGGCGCTGGCGCTGGGCCTGGTGCTGGCGTATGTGTTCCATCCCGGCGCCGGCATGAACATCGACGCCGCCACGCTCGACGCTTCGGCGATGAGCAACTACGTCAACACCGCCAACACCGTCAGGAACACCGGCTTCAGCGAGTTCCTCATGAAGCTGATTCCGTCCACGGCGGTGAGCGCGTTCACCTCGGGCGACGTGTTGCAGGTGCTGCTGTTCTCGGTGCTGTTCGGCTGCGCGCTGTCGCTGGTCGGCGAGCGGGCCGCGCCGGTGGCCACGCTGATCGACGGCCTGGCCGCGGCCTTTTTCAAGTGCATGTCCTTCATCATCAAGCTGGCGCCGCTGGGCGTGCTCGGCGCGATCGCCTTCACCGTCGGCAAATATGGCATTGGCTCGCTCAAGCAGCTGGGCATGCTGGTGCTGCTGTTCTACGGCGCGGTGGCCATCCTGGTGTTCGGCATCCTCGGCACGATTTTGCGGCTGGCCGGTTTCAACATCCTCAAGCTGATCGGCTACCTGCGCGAGGAACTGCTGATCGTGCTGGGCACCGCCTCGTCCGACAGCGTGCTGCCGCAGGTGATGCGCAAGCTGAAGTACCTGGGCATCAAGGACGCCACGGTCGGCCTGGTGATCCCGACCGGCTACTCCTTCAACCTCGACGCCTTCTCGATCTACCTGACGCTGGCGGCCGTGTTCATCGCTCAGGCCACCAACACGCCGCTGGCGGGCGGCGACCTGCTGGCGATCCTGGCCATCGCGCTGATCACCTCCAAGGGCGCGCACGGCGTGCCCGGCTCGGCGATCGTGATCCTGGCGGCCACGCTGACGGCGATCCCGGCGATTCCCGTGGTCGGCCTGGTGCTGGTGCTGTCGGTGGACTGGTTCATGGGCATCGCCCGCGCCGCCGGCAACCTGCTGGGCAACTGCGTGGCCACCGTGGTGGTGGCCGCCTGGGAGAAGGACATCGACCGCGAGCGCGCCCACGCGGTCTTGAATGACAACCGCGCCGCCATCGAGCGCTACGACGCCGAGCAGGTCAAGCTCGACGCTGCAGCGGGCCAGCCGGGCTGATTTATCCATCGCACCACCACCTCCAAAAAAACAAAGGGATCTATGAACAAATCGTATAAATCGTTTACCGCGTTGGCCGTCCTGGCAGCCACAGCCGGCGTGGCGCAGGCGCAGTCGGCCGTCACGGTGTATGGCAACATCGACCTTGGCGTGTTCAAGAAGACCGGCTCCACGCTCAGCGAAGGACGCCGCGATAACAACCGGCTGGGTTTCAAGGGCGTCGAGGACCTGGGCGATGGCTTGAAGGCGCTGTTCCAGCTGGAGATACGCTACGACCCTGATGTCGGCACCATCGAGGGCGCCAGCCGTCCGCTGTTCCAGGGGCAGAGCAGGGTGGGGCTGCAGGGCAGTTTCGGCACGGTGCGCATCGGGCGCGGCCTGACGGCGCTGCAGGATTCTAACGTGGCGTTCGAACCGTTTCGCGGCACGCCCAGTACGGCCGGCTTCATCACCGACCTGATGGTGGCCGGCTACACCAGCCAGCCGCTCGATCCGGCCGGCTCGTCGGCCAACCGTTTTTCCAACGCGGTGTTCTACAACTCGCCGGAAATCGCCGGCCTGCAGCTCAACGTCACCGTCGCCACGCGCGAGGCCAACGGCAATCCGGTGCTGATCGGCCGCGGCACGCAGGCGGCGCCGCAGTACGCGGCCAACGCCGCGCTGACCAGCAATCCGTATTCGGTTTCGGCCACCTACCGCGCCGGCATCTTCGCGGCGATGCTGGCGGCCGAGCGTAACGCGGCTGAGACAAAACTGTGGTCGGTGGCCGGCTCGGTGCAGGCGCGGCCGGACCTGAAACTGGTGGCTTCGTATCAAAGCCAGGATCAGGAGCATACGGTGGCCGTGAATCCGGTCACCAAGGCGTGGGTGGTTGGCGCCAACCTGGATATCGGTCCGGGGACCCTGTTGGCGGGCTATGGCCGCAAGACGCCGGACGGCGCCGTGCCGACCAAGCAGTTAGGACTGGGCTACGAGTACGGACTGTCGAAGCGCACCTTCCTGTACGTGGACGCCTCGAACCGCAAGGCCGTCACGTCGGTCAATTTCTACGGCGTGGGCATCCACCACAACTTCTGAGGCGGCCCGCCGCCGCGTTTTGGCGCCTGCCCGCAGGGGCGGGCGCCAGCGTGGATCACTGCTGGCCGGCCTTGGCTTCCAGTTCCGCCAAGCGCGCTTCCAGCGCTTCCAGCTTGGCGCGGGTCTTGGCCAGCACTTGCGCCTGCACATCGAATTCCTCGCGCGTCACCAGGTCCAGCTTGGCGAAACCCTGTGTCATCATCGACTTGACGTTCTTCTCGATGTCCTTTGCTGGTGAGTTTTCGATGGCCTGATTGATCTTGCTTTGCAAGTCATTGAAAAAAGTATTCATATCCATAATATTCCTTGATCTAACCGGCCTGGCACTGCACCATTGCAGTGCGCTGCGGCCTTATTGTGGTGCGAAATTCGAAAAAATCACCGCCGCACCCATCCCATTCTCACATTTCTTTCAAATGCGGTCCCGTTGCCGATGTCCTTACGGCAGCTATCACCTCGACAAGATTAGCTGGCACGCATTCTGCTAAAGAAGTCATGAACGCTTTATCGCTTCGCTTCAAACAGGATTTTAAACCGCAACTGCTAAATAAGTTCAACTACACAAGGAAAACAACTATGAAAAGCTTGAGCAAGAACTTCACCCTGATCGCAGCGTTGACTTTAGCATTCGCCTCCATGAGCGCCGGCCTGGCGCGCGCCGAAGACGCGACACCCGCGCCGGAAGCGAAACCAGACAACGAAGTCAGCTTCAACGCTGCCGTTGTCAGCGACTACCGCTACCGCGGTGTATCGCAAAGCCGCCTGAAACCTGCACTGCAGGGCGGCGCGGACTACACGCACAATCCAACCGGCTTCTACGCCGGCACCTGGCTGTCCACCATCAAATGGACCAAGGATGCGGGCGGCGATGGCAATGTCGAATGGGATCTGTACGCCGGCAAGCGCGGCGAGATCGTCAAGGACGTTAGCTACGACGTCGGCGGCCTGTACTACTACTATCCGTCCAACGGCCTGCATCCAAACGCCAACACCTTCGAATTGTACGGCCAAGTCGGTTATGGCCCCGTCACGCTGAAATACTCGCAGTCGACCACCAACCTGTTCGGCTTTGCAGACAGCAAGAACAGCGGCTACCTCGACGCCTCCGGCAACTTCGAACTGGCCGACGGCTATGTGCTGAACGCGCACGCCGGCCACCAGAACGTAAAACACAACGGCGCCTCCAGCTATACCGACTACAAGCTGGGCGTGACCAAAGATTTCGGCGTAGTGACGGTGGCATTGGCGGCGGTCTATGCCGACACGAAAGCCTACGTCGGACCGGACGGGAAGAACCTGGCCAAAACCGGGGCTGTCCTGACCATTTCCAAAACCTTCTAAGCGAGGCCTGTATGAAACTGATTACCGCCATTATCAAGCCGTTCAAGCTCGATGAGGTCCGCGAGGCCCTCTCGGCGATCAACGTGCAAGGCATCACCGTGACCGAGGTCAAGGGCTTCGGTCGCCAGAAAGGCCACACCGAGCTGTACCGCGGTGCGGAATACGTGGTGGACTTCCTGCCCAAGACCAAAATCGAGGCGGCGGTGGACGACGCCGTCGTTGAACAGGCGATCGAAGCCATCGAAGGCGCCGCCCGCACCGGCAAGATCGGCGACGGCAAGATCTTCGTGTACAACCTGGAACAAGTTATACGTATTCGTACCGGCGAAACCGGCAACGAAGCTCTTTAAGGGGAAGATTGATGAAAAAAACTATAACAACGTTGCTGGCTGGGGTTGCCGTCCTGTTCGCGCTGTCCGCGCCGGTGCATGCCGAGGACGCCAAACCGGCGGCTTCGGCGCCGGTCGCTTCCGCACCGGCCGCCGCCGCACCGGCCCCGGCTGCGCCTGAAGCAGCCGCGCCTGCCGCAGCCGCTGCTGCCCCTGCCGCGGCGCCGGCCGCCGCTGCCGCCGCGCCTGCCGCAGCGCCAGCACCTGTCCCGAACAAGGGCGACACCGCCTGGATGATGGTGTCGACCATCCTGGTCATCATGATGTCGATTCCCGGCCTGGCGCTGTTCTACGGCGGCCTGGTCCGTTCCAAGAACATGCTGTCCATCCTGCTGCAGGTGTTCACCATCTTCGCGCTGATCATCGTGCTGTGGTGCGTGTATGGCTACTCGCTGGCCTTCACCGAAGGCAATTCCATCATCGGTAAATTCGACCGCGCCTTCCTGAACGGCATCTGGGATCCGGCCAAGGCCACGTTCTCGACCGCCGCCACCTTCAGCAAAGGCGTCGTGATTCCCGAGTTCGTGTACGTGGTGTTCCAGGCAACCTTCGCCGCCATCACCTGCGGCCTGATCGTCGGCTCCTTCGCCGAACGCGCCAAGTTCACCGCTGTGCTGGCTTTCGTGGTGCTGTGGTTCACCTTCGCCTACCTGCCGATCGCCCACATGGTCTGGTTCTGGACCGGTCCTGACGCGATCAAGGATGCGGCAACGCTGGCGGCCGAAACCGCCAAGGCCGGCTTCCTGTGGCAAAAAGGCGCGCTGGACTTCGCCGGCGGCACCGTGGTGCACATCAACGCCGCAGTTGCCGGCCTGGTGGGCGCCTACATGATGGGCAAACGCGTCGGCTACGGCCGCGAATCCATGGCGCCGCACTCGCTGACCATGACCATGATCGGCGCTTCGCTGCTGTGGGTGGGCTGGTTCGGTTTCAATGCCGGTTCGGCTCTGGAAGCGGGCGACGTCGCCGCGCTGGCCTTCGTCAACACGCTGCTGGCCACCGCCGCCGCCACCATGTCGTGGCTGCTGGGCGAGTGGATCGTCAAGGGCAAGCCTTCGATGCTGGGTGCCGCTTCGGGCGCCGTTGCCGGCCTGGTGGCCATCACCCCGGCTTGCGGCTACGTCGGTCCGATGGGCGCGCTGATCATCGGCCTGCTGGCTGGCGTGGTCTGCCTGTGGGGCGTGAACGGCCTGAAACGCCTGCTGGGCGCGGATGACTCGCTGGATGTGTTCGGCGTGCACGGCGTCGGCGGTATCCTGGGCGCGCTGCTGACCGGCGTGTTCGCTTCGCCATCGCTGGGCGGCCAGGGCATTTTCGACTACGTCACCAACAAGATGTCGGCTGATCCGTATTCGATCGTCAGCCAGGTCACCATCCAGGCGACCGCGATCGGCACCACCATCCTGTGGTCGGCCGTCGTCTCGCTGATCGCCTACAAGCTGGTCGACATCGTCATCGGCCTGCGCGTACCGGAAGAAGAGGAACGCGAAGGCCTGGACATCACCAGCCATGGCGAGTCCGCGTATCACGCTTAAACCTATGCCTGATTGATAACGTTGCACAGGCCCGCCACGGCGGGCCCCTCGAAAGCGCCTCTTTGTAGGCGCTTTTTTTATTTCCCGCCTTTAAAATAGGGTTTTCGCCCCGATTTGGGCTATCTGCACGGTAATATCTGATGTTCTGCGTGCCTGGAGGGGCGTCCTCCCGCATCATTTAAGGAAGTAATCATGGTTCCCCATCTCGCCACGGCCCTGACCGGACCGCTGCTCGACCTCGAAGAAAAAATCCTGGCCGCGACGCCAGCCATTGAGCGCTGGTTCCGCCTGGAGTGGCAGGAACACACGCCGCCGTTCTATTGCTCGGTCGACATGCGCAACGCCGGCTACAAGCTGGCGCCGGTCGACACCAACCTGTTCCCGGGCGGCTTCAACCACCTGGCGACGGAAATGCTGCCGCTGTCGGTGCAGGCCGCCATGGCCGCGATCGACAAGTATTGCCCGGACGCCCGCAACCTGCTGCTGATCCCGGAAGTGCACGAGCGCCATCCGACGTACTGGCAGAACGTGGCCCGGCTGATGCAGATCTTCCGCCAGACCGGCCTGCACGTGCGCCTGGGCTCGCTGTCGCCGGAAATCACCCAGCCGACCCCGCTTCCTCTGCCGGACGGCAACATGCTGGTGGTCGAGCCGCTGGTGCGCTCGGCCAACGGCCGCCGCCTGGGCCTGAAGGATTTCGACCCGTGCACGATTTTGCTGAACAACGACCTGTCGGCCGGCATTCCTGACATTTTGCAGAACATTCACGAGCAAAGCCTGCTGCCACCGCTGCACGCCGGCTGGGCCCTGCGCCGCAAGAGCAACCACATGAACGCCTACGACGAGGTGGTCAAGAAGTTCGGCAAGCTGATCGGCGTCGATCCGTGGATGCTCAACCCCTTCCACGCCAAGTGCGACGCGGTCAACTTCCGCACCGGCGAGGGTTACGATTGCCTGGCCGCCAATGTCGACACGCTGCTGTCCAAGATCAAGAAGAAGTACAAGGAATACGGCATGAAGGACCACAAGCCGTTCGTGATCGTCAAGCCGGACGCCGGCACCTACGGCACCAGCATCCTGACGATCAAGGATTCCAGCGAAATCAAGGACTTGAGCCAGGCCCAGCGCGACAAGATGATCGTCATCAAGGATGGCAAGGAAGTGACCGACTTCATCATCCAGGAGGGCGTGCCGACCTTCGAGAGCATCAAGGACGCGGTGGCCGAGCCGGTGGTCTACATGATTGACCGCTACGTCGTGGGCGGCTTCTACCGCGTGCACGCCGAGAAAGGCATCGACCAGAACCTCAACGCGCCCGGTTCGCAGTACGTGCCGCTGGCGTTCGCCCAGCAGCACGCGGTGCCGGACCTGAAGGCCAAGCCGGGCACGGCCGCGCCCAACCGTTTCTACGTGTACGGCGTGGTGGCGCGGCTGGCGCTGCTGGCGGCGTCGCTGGAAATGGAACGCACCGATCCGAACCCCGAAGTGTACTAAGCGCCCGGGGAGCGGACTGGTCCGCTCCCCGGTGCCGCCGGCGAATCTCGGCTAAAATCAGGCATTACCCAGAATGGATGCGCCCATGAAAATAGCTTTCCTCGCCGATCCCTTGGCCAGCTTCAAGACCTACAAGGACTCGACCTACGCCATGATGGTGGAGGCGGCCAAGCGCGGCCACACCGTCTACGCCTTCGAGCAAAAAGACATGGCGCTGGACAGCGGCGTGGTCTACGCCAACGCGGCCGCCATCACCATGACCGGCGACAGCCACGACTGGTACCGCGCGGCGCCGGCCCACGAGACCAACCTGGGCGATTTCGACGCCATCATCCAGCGCAAGGATCCGCCGTTCGACATGGAGTACATCTACGGCACCTACCTGCTGGAGCTGGCTGAAAAGCAGGGCGCGCAGGTGTTCAACAAGCCGTCGGCGATCCGCGACCACAACGAAAAGCTGTCGATCGCCCAGTTCAGCCAGTACACCTCGCCGACCCTGGTGACCTCCGACGAAGCCCGCATCCGCGCCTTCCAGAAGCACCACGGCGACATCATCCTCAAGCCGCTGGACGGCATGGGCGGCGCCGGCGTGTTCCGCGTGACGGCCGACGGCATGAACCTCGGCTCCATCATCGAAACGCTGACCGACAACGGCGCCTGCACCATCATGGTGCAGCGCTACATCCCCGAAATCGTGCAGGGCGACAAGCGCATCCTGGTCATCGGCGGCAAGCCGGTGCCGTATTGCCTGGCGCGCATCCCGCAGAACGGCGAAGTGCGCGGCAACCTGGCGGCCGGCGGCATGGGCGTGGCCCAGCCGCTGACCGAGCGCGACGCTGAAATCGCCAACGCCCTGGGCCCGATACTGGCCGCCCGTGGCCTGTTGCTGGTAGGATTAGACGTTATCGGTGATTGCCTCACGGAAGTGAACGTCACCAGTCCAACCTGCTTCCAGGAAATCACCCAGCAAACGGGCTTCCAGGTGGCGGCGATGTTCCTCGACGCCGTTGAAGCGGCCGTGGCGCAGGGCAAACAACTTAAAAATTAACAATAATGCCGGACGCCGTCAAAAAACGTCCGCGCTCACTGGCGGTTTAAGAATATGGTTGGCATACTGCTTATGACGCACGCTCCACTGGGACAGGCTTTTATTGCCGCCTGCGCCCATGTGTTCCGTGGTCCGACCGAGCGCCTGGAGGCGATCGACGTGGTCGCCGACCAGGACCTCGCTGAAGTCCAGGCACTGGCCTCGGCGGCGATCAAGCGTCTCGACGATGGCGACGGGGTGCTGGTCATCACCGACGTCAAAGGCGGCACGCCCGCCAATTGCTGTAACCGTCTGGCGGATGCCGGCCGGGTGGAGGTCATCGCGGGCATCAGTTTGCCGATGCTGCTGCGCGCCATCACCTACCGCCGCGACACGCTGGACGTGGTGGTCGAGATGGCCTTGGCCGGCGCGCAGAGCGGGGCAGTGCGCGTCGACAACCGGATCAGGGTCGGGCAGCCCTGAGGCCGGATTTATGTGGCCGCCGCGTGCATCGCATGGCGGCGGTTTTTTGCAGTGCGCATTTCTGATTGAGACAAAAGAAAAATGATTCAACAAGAACTTGAGATTATCAACAAGCTTGGTTTGCATGCGCGTGCCTCCGCCAAATTCACCCAACTGGCAGCTAAATTCCAGAGCGACGTCTGGCTGACCCGCAACGCACGCCGCATCAACGCCAAATCCATCATGGGCGTGATGATGCTGGCCGCCGGCAAGGGCGCCAAGGTCATGCTGGAAGCCGACGGCGCCGACGAAGGCGATTGCATCGCCGCGCTGACGGCGCTGGTCAACGACAAGTTCGGCGAAGGCGAGTAATGCCGGCGGAACGCAGCCGTCCCCGTACCCCCACAGGTCCGCCTATGGCTTCCTTCACTTTGCATGGCATCCCGGTTTCGCGCGGCATCGCCATCGGCCGCGCGCACAAGCTCGCGCCGGCGGCGCTGGACGTCAAGCACTACCTGGTGGCGGAAGAGCATCTGGAGGCCGAGGTATCGCGCCTGCAGCAGGCGCTGGCGCAGGTGCACAAGGAACTGCAGACGCTGTGGAACGAGCTGCCGAAGGACGCGCCGACCGAACTGGGCGCCTTCATCGACGTCCACGCGCTGATCCTGTCCGACCCGATGATCTCGGAGGCGCCGCTCGACATCATCCGCACCCGCCACTACAACGCCGAGTGGGCGCTGCTGACCCAGATCGACGAGCTGTCGGCGCAGTTCGACGAAATCGAAGACCCCTACCTGCGCGAGCGCAAGGCCGACATCCAGCAGGTCGCCGAGCGCGTGCTGAAGGTGTTGATGGGCACCGCGCAGATCCTGCCCGCCACCACCGGCGAGGACGGCTTCCAGGCGCAGATGATCATCGTCGCGCACGACATTTCGCCGGCCGACATGCTGCAGTTCCGCGACCGCTCCTTCATCGGCTTCGTCACCGACGTCGGCGGCCAGAACTCGCACACCGCCATCGTCGCGCGCAGCCTGGACATCCCGGCGGCGGTCGGCATGTCCGGCGCCTCGACCTTGATCGAGCAGGACGACTGGCTGATCATCGACGGCGACGCCGGCGTGGTGATCGCCAATCCGAGCGCGCTGGTGCTGGAGCAGTACCGCGAGCGCCAGGGCGCCGCCGCCCGCGCGCGCAAGAAGCTCAATAAACTCAAGAAGACCCCGGCCGTCACCAAGGACGGCGTCGAGATCCAGCTGATGGCCAACATCGAGCTGCCTGACGATTGCCCGTCCGCGATGGAGGCGGGCGCCAATGGCGTGGGCCTGTTCCGCTCCGAGTTCCTGTTCATGGGCCGCAACAGCCGCATCCCGTCCGAGGACGAACAGTTCGAGCAGTACAAGAAGGCCGTGGTGGCGATGAAGGGCCGGCCGGTGACCATCCGCACGCTCGACATCGGCGCCGACAAGCCGCTCGACCAGACCGAGCACACGGCGCTCAATCCGGCGCTGGGCCTGCGGGCGATCCGCTACTGCCTGGCCGAGCCGCAGATCTTCCTGACGCAGCTGCGCGCCATCCTGCGCGCGTCGGCGTTCGGCAAGGTGCGCATCCTGATCCCGATGCTGGCGCACGCGTTCGAGATCGACCAGTCGCTGGCGATGATCGCCCAGGCCAAGGCCGAGCTGCGCGAGCAGAACGTCAAGTTCGACGACGATGTCGACGTCGGCGCCATGATCGAAATCCCGGCCGCCGCGCTGGCGCTGCCGATGTTCGTCAAGCGGATGGACTTCCTGTCCATCGGCACCAATGACCTGATCCAGTACACGCTGGCGATCGACCGGGTTGATTATGAGGTCGCGCACCTTTACAATCCGCTGCATCCGGCTGTGCTGCAATTGATCTCGATGACGATTGCGGCCGGGCATAAAGCCGGGATCGACGTGGCCGTATGCGGCGAGATGGCGGGCGATGTCAAGCTCACGCGCCTGTTGCTGGGCATGGGTTTGCGCGAATTCTCGATGCACCCTGCGCAGCTGCTGTCGGTCAAGCAGGAAATCCTGAACAGCGACCTTGCGCGCATCATGCCGCAAACCCGCAAGATCATGCGCTCGATGGAACCCAACGTAATTGCAGACGCGGTCGAACAATTGCAGTTGATGTAGTAAGTGGTGGGACCCATCCTCGCGGTCCCACCTTGATAGATGGCCCGCGGGGCCGACCCCTATAAAAACTAAACCACATGCCATCCTTAGGATACGTTACTCCGCAAACCATGCATTTTGCGCAGCCGCTGGCGCTGCAGAGCGGCGCCTCGCTGCGCGACTACATGCTGATGTATGAAACCTACGGCACCCTCAATGCCGACAAATCGAACGCGGTGCTGGTCTGCCACGCGCTCAACGCCTCGCACCACGTGGCCGGCGAATACGAAGGCCAGCCGAAAAGCCAGGGCTGGTGGGACAATATGGTCGGCCCGGGCAAATCGCTCGACACCGACAAGTTCTTCGTCATCGGCATCAACAACCTGGGCTCGTGCTTCGGCTCGACCGGCCCTATGCACGTCAATCCCGCCACCGGCAAGCCATATGGCGCGGCCTTCCCGGTGGTGACGGTGGAGGACTGGGTCAACGCCCAGGCGCGCCTGGCCGATGCGCTGGGCATCACCCAGTTCGCCGCCGTCATGGGCGGATCGCTGGGCGGCATGCAGGCGCTGGCCTGGTCCATCATGTACCCGGACCGTTTGCGCCATTGCGTAGTGATCGCCTCCACCGCCAAGCTGTCGGCGCAGAACATCGCCTTCAACGACGTCGCCCGCCAGGCCATCCTCTCGGACCCCGACTACCACGGCGGCGATTTCTACGAACACGGCGTGGTGCCGAAGAACGGCCTGCGCGTGGCGCGCATGGTGGGCCACATCACCTATCTGTCCGACGACGACATGGCCGAAAAATTCGGCCGCAAGCTCAGGGCGGTTGCAGATAACCCTGCCGAGGCGGGCGACTACAAGTTCGGCTTCGGCGTCGATTTCGAAATCGAATCCTACCTGCGCTACCAGGGCGACAAGTTCAGCGAGTACTTCGACGCCAACACCTACCTGCTGATCACCAAGGCGCTCGACTATTTCGACCCGGCGCGCGCGCATGGTGGCGACCTGGCCAAGACGCTCAGCGGCACCAAGGCCAGGTTCTTCCTGGCCTCGTTCACCACCGACTGGCGCTTCTCGCCGGAGCGCAGCCAGGAGATCGTGCAGGCGCTGATCCGCAACCGCCGCCAGGTGACCTACGCGGAGATCGACGCGCCGCATGGCCACGACGCCTTCTTGCTGGAAGACCCGCGCTACATGAAACTGGTGCGCGCCTACTACGACCAAGTGTGGAACGACATTAACGAGAAAGCGGCAGCATGAACTTCAACGATTTAAGCAGCGCCCGGCCGGACCTGGCCTTTATCGCCCATTGGGTACCCAAGAACGCCCACGTGCTCGACGTGGGCTGCGGCGACGGCGTGATGATGGACTATCTGCAGAGCGACAAGCAGTGCAGCGGCTACGGCATCGAGATCGCCGACGACAAGGTCCTGGACAGCACCAAACGCGGCGTACGCGTGATCCAGCAGGACATGGAAAAGGGCCTGGCCCTGTTCGGAGACGACAGCTTCGACACGGTGTTGTGCCTGTCGTCGCTGCAGATGATGAAGCATGTGGAGCCGCTGCTGCGCGACATCGTCCGCGTCGGCAAGGAGGCCATCGTCTCCTTCCCCAACTTCGCCTACTGGCCGCACCGCGTGGCCTTGCTCAAGGGCCGCATGCCGGTGTCGGAATCGCTGCCGTACGAATGGTACGACACGCCCAACGTGCGCTGCGCCACCATCACCGATTTCCGCGACCTGGCGGAGGAGTGCGGGCTGGAAGTGATCGAATGCGTGGCGCTGGCCGAAGGGCAGCGCGTCTCGTTCCTGCCCAACCTGCGCGGCGACCTTGCCGTGTTCCGACTGCGTAAAAAGGCCAGCCACTGATGACGATCCAGGAACAGCCAACCGGCTTGCGCAACTACCTGAACGGCCGCACCGTTTCCATCCTGTTCCTGGGCTTCAGCTCGGGACTTCCGCTGTACACGCTGATCTACCTGATGCAGGCGTGGCTGGCCAAGTCCGGGTTGAACGTGAAGGCGCTCGGCCTGTTCGCGCTGGTGACCTTCCCGTACACCTTCAAATTCCTCTGGGCGCCGTTCATGGACCGCTACGCCATCGGCTCGCTGGGCCGGCGGCGCGGCTGGATGGCGCTCACGCAGCTGGCGCTGTTCCTGGTGATCGGCGGCCTCGGTATGCTGGACCCCAAGCAGGAACTGACGCTGATCGCCGGCTGGGTGTTCCTGATCGCCTTCCTGTCGGCCAGCCAGGACGTGGTGATCGACGCCTACCGCCGCGAGATTTTGGCCGAGAACGAGCAGGGCCTGGGCGCGGCCATCATCGTCAACGCCTACAAGGCCGCCAGCCTGATACCGAGCGCGCTGGGGCTGGTGCTGGCGGACAGCATGTCGTGGCAGGCCGTGTTCTGGATCGTCGCCGCCTTCATGCTGCCGGGCTTAGTCTGCACGTTGCTGGCCAAGGAGCCCGCCGTATATGGCGCGCCGCCGAAGAACCTGCAGGAAGCCGTGGTGCTGCCGTTCCGCGAATTCGTGCAGCGCGACGGCTGGAACCAGGCCTTGCTGATCATCGCCTTCGTGCTGCTGTATAAAATCGGCGACAGCATGGCCACCGCGCTGTCGACCAAGTTCTTCCTCGATATCGGCTTCACCACCAAGCAGATCGGCCTGGCGGCCAACGCCACCGGCTGGTGGGCGGCGCTGGCCGGCGGCGCCGTCGCCGGCATCTGGATGATCAAGCTGGGCATCAACCGCGCCCTGTGGGTGTTCGGCGTGATGCAGGCGCTGGCCATCCTGGGCTTTGCCTGGCTGGCCAGCACCGGCCCGGATCCGCTGCTGCTGAGCGCCGTCTTCGGCTTCGAAGCCTTCGCCAGCCCGGGCCTGGGCGCGGCGGCGCTGGTGGCGTTCATGTCGCGCGCCACCGATCCGCGCTACACTGCCACCCAGTACGCATTGTTTTCCAGTCTGGCCGCCGTACCGCGCACGTTCATCAACTCCTCGGTCGGGTATATAGTGGCGGAAACCGGCTGGTTCTGGTTCTTTATTGTGTGCTTCATCCTGGCGTTTCCTGCCATGATGATGCTACCGAAAATCGCACCATGGAATACCAGGAATGAAAAAGCTTAAATTCAACGCCGCCTTGCTGGCGCTGGTCTGCTGCGCCGGCGCCGTCGCGCCCGTGGCCGTCCACGCGCAGGACGACGGCATCCCCGTGACCAGCATGTCGCGCTTGCGCGGCATCGGCGGCGACGCCCGCCAGTTCGACCAGCAATCCAAGCTGCAGTACGACCAGATGCTGGCTCAGGCCCACCAGAAGGACGCCGTCGCCACCGAGCGCAATCCGCAGCTGATACGGCTGCGCGCCATCGCCAAGCGGCTGATCCCGTTCACCTCGCGCTGGAACCCGGACGCCGCCAACTGGAAGTGGGAAGTCAACCTGCTCAATTCGCCGACGGTGAACGCCTTCTGCATGCCGGGCGGGCGCATCGCCTTCTACAACGGCATCCTCACCAAGCTGAATCTGACCGACGATGAGGTGGCGATGGTCATGGGCCACGAGATCGCCCACGCGCTGCGTGAGCACGCGCGCGAGCAGGCCGGCAAGAACACCATCACCTCGGTCGGCGCGCGCATCGCCGGCGCGCTGGGTTCGGCCTACTTCGGCGTCGATCCGCGCCTGGGCGACGCGGCGGCCGGTATGGTGGCGCAGGGCGCGGCGCTGAGCTTCTCGCGCGGCGACGAAAGCGAGGCCGACCTGGTGGGCCTGGACCTGGCGGCGCGGGCCGGCTTCGATCCGCGCGCCGGCATCGCGCTGTGGCAGAAAATGAGCGCGGTGAACAAGAGCCAGCCGTTGCCCTTCCTGTCCACGCACCCCAGCGGCAGCAAACGCATCGAGGACATGAACAAGAATATGTACCTGGTGCTGCCTGTGTATGCGCGCGCCAAGGGCCTGGACCCGAACGCGCTGCCGCCGTATCACTCGCTGGCGCTGCCACGCTCGTAATGCCGCGCGCACCGCTGCCGATGCGCGACGGTGTCGCGCCGAGCTACCTGTGGCTGCCGGAAGGGCAGTGGGCGGACCTGCTGACCTTCCTGGTGGCGCGCTATCCCGACGTGACGGAAGCGTCGTGGCGCGACCGCATGGTGCGGCGCGAGGTGGTGGACGGCGACGGCAACGCGCTGACGCCGCACAGCGCCTACCGGCGCGGCATGCGCATCTTCTACTACCGCGAGTTGGATGCGGAGACGCCGATTCCGTTCGAGGAGGAGGTGCTGTTCATGGACGAGCATCTGGTGGTGGTGGACAAGCCGCACTTCCTGCCGATGATACCGACCGGGCGCTTCCTGCACGAGACGCTGCTGGTGCGCCTGAAGAAAAAGCTGGGCGAGCAGGATTTGACGCCCATCCACCGGCTGGACCGCGAGACCGCCGGCGTGGTGATCTTCTCGCGCCGGCAGGACAGCCGTGGCGCGTACCAGTCGATGTTCCAGAAGCGGGTGATCGAGAAGGAATACGAAGCGCTGGCGCCGCGCCTGCACGGCCGCGAGTTCCCCTTCACGTATCGCAGCCGCATGGTCGATGGTGACAAATTTTTCATCATGAAGGAGGAGCCGGGCGAGCCGAATTCGGAAACGCTGATTGACGTCATCGAGCACCGCGCCGACTGCACCTTGTACCGGCTGCATCCGCACACCGGGCGCAAGCACCAGCTGCGGGTGCATCTATCATCGCTGGGCATCCCCATCATCAACGACGCGTTCTACCCGGTAGCCTTGCCGTGCAAGGCGGACGACGTCTCGCAGCCATTGAAGCTGCTAGCCCGCCGGATCGCCTTCACCGACCCGCTGAGCGGCGAACGGCGCGAATTCCGCAGCCGCCGCAGCCTGTAATCACGCGTAGGTGATGGTCAACGGCGCGTGGTCGGAGAACTTTTCTTCCTTGTAGATCGCGACCGTGGTGGCCTTGGCGGCGATGCCCGGGGTGGCGACGTGGTAGTCGATGCGCCAGCCGACGTTCTTGGCGTAGGCTTGGCCGCGGTTGCTCCACCAGGTGTACTGCTCTTCGCGCGGATCGAGCCCGCGGTGCACGTCCACAAAGCCCACCTCGTCGAAGATGCGCGTCATCCATTCGCGCTCCTCCGGCAGGAAGCCGGAGTTCTTCTTGTTGCCTTTCCAGTTCTTCAGGTCGATCTCTTTATGAGCGATGTTCCAGTCGCCGCAGATCACCACTTCGCGCCCTTCGGCGTGCAGCGACTGCAAGTGCGGCAGGAACAGGTCCATGAAGCGGAACTTGGCTTCCTGGCGCTCCGGCCCCGACGAACCCGACGGGCAGTACACCGAAATCACCGTCAGGTTGCCGAAATCGCAACGCACGTAGCGGCCCTCGGCGTCGAATTCCGGCGAGCCGAAGCCGATCACCACGCGGTCCGGCTCGATCTTGCTGTAGACGCCGGTGCCGGAATAGCCTTTTTTCTCGGCATAGTGGAAGTGGCCGTGGTAGCCGCCCGGGTTGAGGAATTCGGGCGTCATGTCCGGCGCCTGGGCCTTCAATTCCTGGACACAGACGAAATCGGCGTCCTGCGTGGCCATCCATTTGAAGAAGCCCTTGCTCGAGGCGGAACGGATGCCGTTCAGATTAGCGGAGATGATTTTTGGCATGGTCGATTCAATGCGTAAATTTTGGAATGCGCTAGTGTAGCGGTAAAATACAGGCACTTTACAGAAATGAGGCAGTATGGACAGCTTACGTCAGCAATTTATCGAATTTTCGGTCAAGACCGGTGTGTTGCGCTTCGGCGAGTTCACCACCAAGGCCGGGCGCCAGTCGCCGTACTTCTTCAACGCCGGCCTGTTCCATGACGGCGCCACGCTGGCCCAACTGGCGCAGTTCTACGCGCAAACGCTGCTGGATTCCGGCGTCGAGTTCGACATGCTGTTCGGCCCCGCCTACAAGGGCATCACGCTGGCCTCGGCCACCGCCGTGGCGCTGGCCGGCAAGGGCCGCAACACCTCGTTCGCCTTCAACCGCAAGGAAGCCAAGGACCACGGCGAAGGCGGCACCATCGTCGGCGCCAAGCTGCAGGGCAAGGTCGTCATCATCGACGACGTGATCTCGGCCGGCACCTCGGTGCGCGAGTCGGTGGACATGATACGCGCCGCCGGCGCCGAACCGTGCGCCGTGCTGATCGCGCTGGACCGCATGGAGCGCTCGGGTCAGGATGGCCAGCTGTCGCCCAACTCGGCGGTGCAGGAAGTGGCCAAGACCTACAACATCCCGGTGATTTCGATCGGCAACCTGGACGACCTGTTCAGCTACCTGAACGGCGCCGGCGCCGATCCGCAGCTGTTGCAATACAAGGACGCGGTGGCCGCCTACCGCACCCGCTACGGTATTGTCTAACAAGCCATATTGCTAGACTTTGAAATTTCTTTGGTGTAACCTAATTCGGTATTCCGGAGACGATAAAGGCTAATTCATGAACATCGCAACCCTGAAGGTGCACGGCGACGACGAAGGTTTGATCGACGTCCGCGACGGCCTGCCGACCGAGCCGGACAGTGACTGGCAAAAGGGCGACGTCAAGCCGGATGGCCGTGTGCGGCTGGACTCCGGCTTCTACGTCGCGGTCGGCACCGACATGAACCCGGACGAACTGCTCAAGCAGATCCGCCACTACTTGGCCGAGTGCCAGGCGCGCGGCATCCACTTCGAGCGTTCCGACGTGGCGGCCGAGCTGCGCATCTCCTTTACCACCGAACGCGGCGAAGCCACTCCCAGCCTGGACTTCTCGCTGGCCGACCTGAAGCTGCTGGTCGAAATGGGCATCAATCTGAGCATCACCGCCTGATGCGGTTTGCCGAAGACCGCTTGGCCAGCTTCCGCGCCGGTCCGCAGGCCGAGCGCCGCGTCCACATCTGGGAGCCTGCCGGCGCCGCGCCGCGCGCGGTGATACTGGCCATCCACGGCGGCATGGCGCACGCCGGCGACTACGTCACGCCGGCGCTGTACTTCCGCCAGCACGGCATCGCCACCGTGGCCTACGACCTGTGTGGCCACCAGGACGCGCGCCGCGTCGACATCCCCGGCTTCCATGTCTTCCTGGACGACAGCGTGGTTTTCCTGCGATGGGTCAAGCAGCAGTATCCCGGCGTGCCGGTCTACGTGATGGGCCATTCGATGGGCGCGCTGATCGCCACCCACCTGGGCCTGGGCCACTTTGCCGGCGACCCCGCCATCAAGGGCTTCATCCTGTCGTCGCCGTACTACGTGAACGCGATCAAGGTGTCGCCGGTGCTGCAGGCGATGGCCGGCGTGCTGGGCGCGCTGGCGCCGCGCATGAAGGTGCCGCTGGCGCCGTTGACCGATCTGCTGACCCACGACAGCGCCATCACCGCCCGCCATCACGACGATGAGCGCGACGGCATCCGCGCCACGGAAATCACGGTTCGTTTCGCCAACGCGCTGACCAATGCGCAGCAGGGACTGGCGGCGCGCATGCCCGCCTGGTCGCACCGGATGTTCGCGGTGGTGGCCGGCGACGACAAGCTGGCCGACGCCGACGCGGCGGAACGCATGCTGAAATCGGTGCCGCCGGCGCTGTTGACCTACCAGCGGCATCCGCAAAACTACCACGAGAACTTCAACGAACTCAATCGCGAGCAGGTCTTCGCCGACATCCTGGAGTGGATGGCGTTAAGCCCCGCCCACTGAGCCTACTCCAGCACCCAGACGTACTGCATCTGCATCCACGACTCCACCGGCTTGCCGGCCTTGAGGGCGGGCTTGAAGCCGCACTTCTCGATGCCGGCGCGGGCCGCTTCGTCCAGGTCCGGGTGGCCGCTGGATTTCTTCACCTCCGATTTCTTGAACTTGCCGTCGGCGCCGACCAGGAACTTCAGCGTGACGGTACCGGTTTCCTTGCGTGCGATCGCGCCTTCAGGCCATTTCGGCTTGTCGCAGGTGCTGAAGTCGGCCAGGGCCTGCACCGTCTGCGCGGCGACCTTGTCGGCGGCCACGGCCTCCGCGTAGATCGACATGCAGGCCAGCGCCAGTCCCAGCATCGGCACGGCGGCTTTCCAGTTCAAGGCCTGCGGTGCAGGGCGGCACAAACGTTGAATACGGTCCATCAAATTTCCTCCATTGGCCGCTTGGGCCAGGTGGTGAGTTGAGAACTGGAGACGCTCCAGCTCCGAAAGTGCAAGGGCCAGACGCCGCGGTTCGCCGAGCTGCCTTGCTGCGAAATCATCTGCGATCAGTTCGCGCTCGACGCGGATGCGGTTCGAAATCCACCAGACGGCAGGGTGGTAGAACAGCAGCGTTTCGATCACGTTCTGCAGCAGGTTGACCAGATAATCGTGGCGCTGGATGTGCGCCATTTCGTGCGCCAGCAGCGCCTCCAGCAAATCGGGCGGCATGCCCGCCACCAGCGCGGCCGGCAGCAGCACCACCGGGCGCCACCAGCCGGCGGTGATCGGGCTGGCGATCGTGTCGACGATGCGCAGCCGTACCGCGCGCCCGACGCCGAAGCGCGCCGCCAGCCGTTGCAGCTGCGCTTCCCAGCGCAATTGGTCCTGGCGGTGGGCGCAGTCGCATTGTTTGGCGGCGCGGTCTATCCACAACAGGCCGAGGATCATGCGCAGCGACAGCAACACGGCGCACAAGGCCCACAGGCTGACGATGCCGCGCATTGAGTCGCGCAGGTCGAATGGCTCTCCGCCGCCGACCATGCTCTGCGCCGCGTGGCGCAGCAGACCGGTGCCGACGACGGTGGCGCCGTCCATGGCGCCATACAGGCGCTGATAGAGCTCGACCGCCGGCCAGCACAGGCAGGCCATCAGCGCCGAGCAAGCCACCAGGTAGCGATATTCGGCGCGGCTGTTGCGCAGCAGCGTGAGGACGATGGCGGTGGCGCAGCCCAGCAGCAGGCCTTGCCAGAGGAAGTGCATCAGCGTCAGGCCAAGGGCGAAAATGAAGGGGCTCATTTTTTCTCATCCTTGAGGATTTTCTCGATCTCTTCGCGCTCCTTCTTCGAAATCCCGGAGCGCAGCGCCGCCAGCACCAGCGCCTTGGCCGAGCCGGCGAAGGCCTTCTGCATCAAGTCCTTCAGCAGATTGGTTTGCAGCGCGTCCTGCGCCTGCGCCGGCGCGTAGACGTGCGAGCGCTGGCTCTCGTCGCGGATCAGGATGCCCTTGGTATGCATGATCTGCATCAGGCGCAGCACGGTACCGTAGGCCAGGTCCGGCTTCTCTTCCAGCATGGCCTCGTGCACCTGCTTGGCGGTGGCCGAGCCGAGTGGCCACAGTGCCTGCAGAAGATCGAGTTCGGCGGCGGTTGGTTTGGGTATGCTCATGGTGTTTCTCTTGTCGGCTTGCTAAAGTATTTGTAGATTAGTCTGTCTAGACAAAAATGTATACTTTAGTTTTCAGCGGTACCGCAGCGCGTTGTTTTGTGTAGACAGATTTGTCTACAAAGTGATGGTGAAGCGCGCGCCGCCCAGCGGGGAATCGTCGATGGCGATGGCGCCGCCGTGCAGCTCGACGGCTTTGGCGGTGATGGCCAGGCCCAGGCCGTAACCACTGGCGGCGTAATCCTGCTCGCGTTCCAGGCGGTAGAACGGCTCGAACACGCGCTCGCGCGCTTCGGATGGGATGCCGGGGCCGTCGTCCTCCACGGCGATGCGCAGGGCGCCGCCGTCGCGCGCGGCGGACAGCACGATGCGGCCCTCCGCATACTTGGCGGCGTTCCCCAGCAGGTTGTTGACGGCGCGCGCCAGCAAACGGGCGTCGCCTTGCAGCTCGCCCAGGTCGGCGGCGATGCTGGCGCTGAAGCGCTGGCGCAATTGGGCAGGCGGGGTGCACCCCCGCAGCAGCGGTGCCAGCGCGAACGACTGGCGCGGCATGGATTGCGCCTGGTCGAGCTGCGTCAGGCTAAGCAGCTCGTTGACCAGCGTTTTCAATTCCTCGACATCGGTCTCCATCGCCGCGATGCGCTTTTGCAGCGCCGGCTCGCCGGCCGCATGTCGCTCGCGCAGCAGCTCCAGGCCGAACTCCAGCCGCGCGATCGGCGTGCGCAGTTCATGCGACACCGAATGCAGCAGGTTCTTGCGCGCCTCCATCAGCAAGCCGATACGCTCGGCCATGTCGTTGATGCGGCCCGCCAGCGGCGCGATGCTGGACGCCGGCCTCACCTCGGCCCGCGCCGCCAAGTCGCCCTGGCCGAAATCGTCGGCCACCTTCGACAGCGCCATCAAACCGCGCCAGTGCCGGCGCGACCACCAGCCGATCGGCACCAGCAGGAACAGCGCGATTACGCCGAAGCGGATGGCCTCCATGCCCAGCGCCTGGCCGATGTCTATGGGCAGGCGCTGGGCGTGGATCACGTCGTCGTCGCTGCCGATGTAGCGCGTTCCGGTCGTATCGACGCGGCGGTAGAAACCCTTGCCGCCGACATCGATCACCACCGCGCCTTGCAGCAAAAAGCCGCGTTTGAAGGAGGGCAGCGCCGCCAGCGCCTCCTTCAGCGGCTGTATCTCCAGCGTGGCCTCGGATACCTCGCGCACCTTGTTCAGGCGCGGCAGCCATTCGTCGGCAGGCGCCTTGTCGATGTACTGCTCCAGCAGGAAGATCTGGCCGGCGGCCTGGCGGCGCGCGATCTCCTCCAGCGGATCGCCGAACATGCGGCTGAAAGTGAAGTAGATCGCGCAGGTGGCCAGCGTGATGGCCAGCACCACCAGCAATGCGAAGCGCCAGAAAAGCCGGTTCATTCCCAGGCCGAGGGGCTGAACAGATAGCCTTCGCCCCAGACGGTCTTGATCCGGTCCGAGCCGCCGTCGTCGAACTTGCGGCGCAGGCGCGAGATGCAGTTGTCGATGCTGCGATCAAGGCCGTCGAATTCGATGCCGCGCATCTTGACCAGGATGTCGTTGCGCGACATGACCTTGCCGGAGGCGCCGGCCAGGATCGCGAACAGTTTGAACTCGGTGCTGTTCATCGCCACCTCGCTGCCGCGCCAGTGGACCGTGCGGTTCTCGCGCGAGATGCGTAACTGGCCGATGACGATGTCGTTGCTGGCGGCGCCGCTGCCGCGCCGCTGCAAGGCGCGCAGGCGGGCCAGCAGCACGCGCGGCTGCACCGGCTTGTTGACGTAGTCGTCCGCGCCTTGTTCAAGGCCGGACACTTCGTCGAAGCTGTCCTCGCGCGCCGTCAGGATCAGGATAGGTACGGCGCTGAGCTGGCGCAGCTGGCGGCACACCACCAGGCCGTCGACGCCGGGTAGTGTCAGGTCGAGTATCACCAGGTCCGGCTGGGTATCGCGGAAATGGTCGAGCGCGCGGTCGCCGCGTGTCACCACGTCGACCGCGTAATCGTATTCGTCCAGGTATTCCTTGACCAGCGCGGCCAGCCGCGCATCGTCTTCCACCAGCATTACACGCTGCATCGCACCTCCGTTTTCGTGGGTATTGTAGTGGAGCGCGGCGCTCACGTGGCATTTTCGACAATCGGGTACACATTCGTACATTTTCTATACAAATGGCGCCTACAAATTGAGGACAATTCAGCGACAGACCGGAGCGGATTTCGCGGCCGTGGGTGCCTAATATTGGAGGCTCCTACTTCAACCTGGATTCCGAACATGAAAAAAATTATCTGCACCGCTTTCGTCGCCCTCGCCGCAAGCTCGCTGGCCAACGCCGAAGGGATGTATGTGGGCGCCAATGTCAGCTCCCGGACCAATGGCAATATTAACTACACAGAGAACGGCGTGACGACCGAGCGCAGTGCCGTCAAGAGGGCGACGCCTGTCGGTCTGTTTGCGGGATACGACCTGTCGCCAGTGTGGGCGCTGGAAGCCGGCTATCGCAGCGATGGCGGCTCGACCAGCTTCGATCTTAACCCCGGCTACCAGCTCAAGGCCCGCGTCAGCACCGGCTATCTGGCGGCGCGCGGCACGTGGAAGCTGAGCGAGGACTGGTCCCTGTTCGGCAAGGCAGGCATAGCACAAGGGCGGCTGAAGATGGATATCAGCGGCAAGAACGCTCCGGCGGGCGAGTCGGTGAACAAGACCGGCTTGTACCTGAGCGTGGGGGCCTCGTACTTGATGACCAAGGATGTGGCGCTGCAGCTGGAACTGGAGCACACCAATAAACTTGAACATGACGGCTTGACCGCCAAGACAGATCGTTTCGCCCTGGGCGTGCGTGTCGATTTTTAAGGACTACATGAATAAGCTATCCCCGCTACTTTTGTTGCTGGCCGCGTGCGCGCCGGCGCTGGCCGAAAGCACCACCGGCTTGATGATGCCCGATGGGAGCAAGGACATGTACGCGGGGCTGGCCTTCACTACCAGGAGTGCGGCGGCGGAGGGCGAGACGCGCCCGGTGATCCTGCGGCCGCTGTTGCAGGTCCAGTGGAGCAACGGGATCTTTGTCTCGGCCAACGGCGTGGCCGGCATGCACCTGTCGGAAACGGCTGGCGTGGAATATGGGCCGCTGATCCTCGCCAGCGATGCGCGCAACCCCGGTGACAGCTGGCGCCTGCGCGGCACGCATCCGGTCCGGGGCTCGCTGGATGCCGGTGGATTTTTCAACTACTACCTCGGCGACAGGACGCGGGTGACGTCCAACCTTGTGTACGACACCAGCGCCCATGGTTTCCGCGGCCAGGCCGGCGTACAGAAAACCTTGCCGGCGCCGGCGCCGCATCATACGGTGACGCTGTCCGCTGGCGTGTCGCTGGCCAGCGACCCTGTGATGCGCGAGCTGTATGAAGTCCGCACCGCCACCGGCGGCGTGCGCGATTACCGCCCTTCCGCCGGCGTGATGTCGGTGAGCGTTGGCGTCAACTGGAACTGGGCCTTGAGCAGCAAGTGGCTGATCAACAGCTCGGTGACCGGCGCGCGGCTGGGCAACGGGCCGGCCGAAGCGCCCTTCGTCGAGCGCCGCAACTTCATCACGTGGTCCAGCGGACTGGCTTACCGGTTTTAAGCGGCATGTTCAAACTCCTCCTGCTCTCTCTTGCCTTGCTGCCGGCGTTTGCTAGTGCACAGGAGGACTCCGACTGGATCGATTATCGCGACGCCTATCGCCAGATGATCTGGTTTGAAAAGTACGGCAAGCCCAAACAGTTTTTGCAGAATCACTTCCGGATACGTCCGCGCGACAAAAGCGTGGCGACGGACGGCTTGCGGCTGACGCTCAACAGCAAGACCACGCATGTGGCGCTGCCGCTCGATGCGCTGGGGCGCGCGGTGTTCCCATTCTCCAAGGCGGCCTATGACGACAACGCGGAGCTGACCGTGAACCGCAAGGCGGGGCAGCTCAAGTCCGGCGCCTGGGTGTCCATCGTGACGCGGCCGGACGGCGTCTATGCGGCCGCAGATCTGCGCACCGCATGCGACCAGCTGCTGGCCTATCTGCGCTACTCCGGCGAGGCCGCTGGCAAGAGCTGCGCCGGCGTGCAGTTTTCGTATCCGAAGAATGACGCGTCGCAGGTGCAGTTCCATGCGGCCGGCGGCGCCGTCACCATGCTGGCGTCGAAAGAGGGGCCGGCTTTCACTGGCGATGTTGTCGCCACGTTCAGGGTGTTCGTCTATCGCTTCGCCGCGCTGCCGGAGGCGGGGCAGGTCGTCACCAGCAGCACGCCGCTGGCAATTGCCGCGCTACTGGAGTGATTCGATAACCAGCAGCGGCCAGCGCTGCGCAAAGCGCTTGGAGACGACGCGGTGGCGGAAGGTGCCGGCGTCGGCGCGGGCAGGGTTGTGGCGCACGCGCAGTTCGAACAGGTCTTCCAGTCCGTGCGGAGCGATCACTTGGATGGTGTCGTCCGCGTCGAGCGCAACGCCGATGCAGGTCGCGTACTCCGGCCAGGTCGCTACGCCATCTTCCAGCGATAGCAGCGGCGCGACCTCGCGGCCGAATTCGCGCATGAACCACGTGTGGACGTGCGCCTGGTTGGTCACCTCCCACTCCAGCGCCGGCATCAGCTGGCGCAGCCGCGTTTCCAGTTCGGCGTCGCGCTGCGGCGGCGCGTGCGGGGTAAAGTGGACCAGGTCGACGTCGGCCAGCGGCGTGGGGCTTGCGTGGTCGTGCAGCGCGTCCCACACCAGCGTGCGCACCGCGCCCGCGCCTATGCACCAGCTTTCCAGCCCAAGGCTGCGAGCGGTCGTTAGCGCCGCCATCAGCTCCGCCGAGGAGCGGACCATGTCGGTCAGGCGTTGTGCCAGCGGAGAGGGTGGGAGATTCATGGTCATAGCGAACTCAGTAAGCTGTCTTGCCGGGAACCGACACTGTGATTTGCGTGCCGGTGCCCGGCTTGCTTTCGATATCCAGGCTGGCGCCGATAGCGTGGGCGCGCTCGCACATTCCCGTCAGGCCCCAGTGGCCGGGCCGGTGGCCGGTTGCGGCGACCGATTCGTCCATCCCCCGGCCGTTGTCGCGCACGCGCATGATGAAGGCGCCGGCGCCGAATTCCAGCGTGAGTTCGATCCGGCCGGCGTCCGCGTAGCGCGAGGCGTTGAACAAGGCCTCGCGGCCGATGGCGTAGATCTCTTCGTGGACCTTGGGACGCAATGGCCGCGGCGTGCCGCTGATCGCCATGTCGAAGGCATGCGAGCGATGTTCGGCCAGTCCCTTGCCGAAGTGCTCAAGCGTCAGTTCCAGCGCATCCGGCGAGGCCGATGCCCGCAGGTCCATGATCTGGTCCCGTCCTTCCACCAGCAGTTGTTCCGCAAGGTTGAGCGTCTGATCCAGGCGCGTGCGCTCCTGCGTGCCTTCCTTCAGGTGGCGGCTGTGTGTATCGAAAGACATGAGCAGCGCCTGTATGCTTTGCAGCAGCGTGTCGTGCAAGGCGCGCGCGATGCGTGTGCGTTCCGCTAGGCGTTCCTGCAAGCGCTCCTGCATCCGCTGCGTCAGGAAGCGTATCCGCAGCGCGTAGGCGGAGCAGAGCAGCAGCAGGCCAAGCGCCACCAGCAGCAGTTTGAACCAGCCGCTTTGCACAAACGTCGGCGGGATTTCTATCTCCAGCGCGGCGCCCTTGGTATTCCAGAGATTGTCCTCGTTCGACGCGGTGACCTCAAAACGATATCTGCCCGGCGCCAGGTTGGTGTAATACGCCTGCCTGCGGCCCACCGGTTCCTGCCAAGCGGCGTCGAGGCCGGACAGTCGGTAGCGCAGCCGCACACGCTCGGGTATCGACAGGCTCAATGCCGTGAAGTCGACCTGCAGATTCTGTGTGCCTGCCGGCAGGGTGAGTGTGCGGGTCTGCGGGACGGCGTAGCGCGCGTTGTCGGCCACCACGCCGGTCACCTCCACCGGCGGCGGCAGCGGATTGCGCAGGATATGGGCCGGGTCGATGGTGCCGATCGAAGCCGTCGTCGCGAACCACAGCACACCGTCGCTTGAGCGCATCAGCGAGGGCACGGGCCGCAGTTGCGGCGCGTGGCCCTGCATGCCATCCTGCGCGTCGAAGCGTTCGAAAGCCACGGCGGCATGCGGGGGCTTCAGCCAGGCGGCGATATCGGCGGCGGCGATGCGATACAGGCCGTCGGCGCCATGCAGCCACAGGTCGCCGCCGGGCAGCCGCACGATGCCGGAGACTCCTCGAAAGCTCTCACCGCGCTCGCCATGCAGGGCGATGAAGCGGCCATCGCGATAGAGCGCGACGCCTTGTTCTCCTCCCACCCACATGGCGCTGCCGTCGAAGTACAGATCCATGATCGTCCCGAGTTGCAGGCCCTCGGCCGGGCCCAGTGTGCGCACCTTGGCGCCGTCGATGACCGTGACTAGGTTGCGCAGATGACCCATCCAAAGGCTGCCCTGGCCATCGCGTGCCATGGACGTCGCCAGCAGATCGGAGATGCCCTGCAAGCCGCCCGACTTGGTCCATTGGCCCGCCACGAGCTTGTACACGCCTTTGCCGGAGGCGAACGAGGCCCATAACGCGCCATCACGGTCCTGATGCAGGGCATGGACGCGCAGGCCTTTCAGTTCGGGCGGATAGGGAATCGATGTCAGCGTGCCGTCGCGATCGCGCCGTTGCAGGGACTCCGTTCCGCCCACCCACAGGACGCCGTCCGGCGCCGTGTAGCTGGCCGTCAGCGGACCTGCGACCTCGCGGTTGACGCGCCCTTCCAGGTTGTAGCGCCAAAGGTCGGCGGCGTAGTCTCCCACCCACGCATCGCCTGAAGGTCCTTCCACCAGCGCAGGATATTCCAGCTGCCGGACGACGGGCATGGTCCTCAGGCGATTGGGCCGCAGCCGGTCTATCCCGCGCGATGTGCCGATCCACAGATTGCCTTCCCGGTCCAGGAACTTCGTGCTGAGCATCGGGCCGCTGAGGCCATTCTCCTTCGACAGGCGCTGCTCCGGCGGACTGGATTCTGTCGGCGCCACCTTGCGTTCCAGGTTATCGGTATGCAGCATCCACATCGTGCCCTGGCGGTCGAAGATCATGCCGTATCCGTCGAGTTCCGGTTTGGATGGCGCGCTAATGGCGGGCGCCGACATGCGCACCTTGTAGTAGCCGTCCTTGAAATCGTTGCCCCATATGGTGCCGTCCGGCGCTTCGCAGAGCCAGACCAGCGTCACATGCGGCCATGCCTGCGTGAAGCGGGTTTCGCCCGGCTTGCGATAGTAGGCGCCCGAATTCGTTCCGATCCATGTCGTGCCATCGCGCGCGAACATTATCTGGAACACGCCCTGGCTTGGCAGTCCCGCCTCGGGACCCAGGTAGCGGAAATGGCTGGCGCCTGGCGCCAACACTGCCACGCCATCGCGCATCGCCGCCCAGATCGCGCCGTCGGGCGCGGCCTCGATATGCATGACGCCGACCGGCTGCAAGCCGTCGCTCTCCGCATAGGTGTGCGCGCCATCTTTCCTGAACACGGACACGCCGCCGGCGCGGTAGCCGACCCAGAGCGCGCCGTCCGGCGCCGTGGCCAGCGCCATGATGTTGGTGGAATCGAGCGGATAACCGTAGACCTTATCGGAGCGTTCGAAACGCACGCCGTCAAAGCGAAACAGGCCGGTTGGCGTGGCGATCCACAGCCAGCCGTCGGCGCCTTGGGCGAACTTGGTCACGCTCGTCGGCGCGCCATTCAGTTCGGTCCATGCCGTGTGGGTGTACTCGGTGAGCAGCGGCGCCGAAGCGCAGGCGAGGCGAGTCCCGGCAACCAGGAGCAGAAAAAGCAAAGCGTTGAGTAAGGAGGCCATTGGATATTATGTCACGCTGTCGTAACAAGGCGTCAATACACTTCCGCGTTCTTATTCATTCGACAGGACGTTCCATGCCATCCTTCCGCTTCAACAGCGCCGCGCGCGCCATCGCCGTTTGCGGCGTCTTCGCCTTGCCTGCGGCGCCGGCTTCCGCGCTGAACATCTTGCTGTGCAACGACGACGGCATCACCGCCGCCAACCTGCGCGCGTTGAAGACCAAGTTGGCGGCCGCCGGACATAGCGTGGCAGTGGCGGCACCCATCGACAACCAATCCGGCCGTGGAGGCTACATCGCCTTCCTGACGCCGGTCGGCGGCCTGACCGGCAAGGAGCGCGGCGCGCTGGCGCTGGGCCTGGCCGCCGGCGCTCCCGGCGTGGGCGTGGATGCGGGCGATGCCGATGTCTCCTACGTCAACGGCACGCCGGTCGCGGCCTGCCTGTACGGCGTCGACGTGCTGGCCCGGAAGAAGTGGGGCGGCGTGCCGGACCTGGTGATCTCCGGTCCCAATGAGGGCAACAACACCGGCGCGATCAACGCCAGCAGCGGCACGTTCAATAACCTGGTCTACATGATCAACCGCGGCTTGCCGGCGATGGCGGTCAGCGACGCCGCCACCACCCAGGTCACCTGGAGCACCGCGCTGCCCGCGTCGCACCGGGCGTATGAGGTGGCTGGCATCGTCGTCAAGCTGGTCGACACGCTGGTCGCGAACAAGGCCAAGGCCGGCGGCCTGCTGATGCCGGACGGCGTGGGCTTGAATGTCAACGTGCCGGACTTCAGCGCCGGCGCCGGCGCGGCGCTGCCGTACCGCTTCACCCGCATCGGCAAGGCCAGCAGCTATCTGCCGGCGTTCTACGAGAAGCTGTCGGACAGTCCGCTGGCCGTGGCCTCCGGCGTCAACTTCCCTGTGCCCGGCATCAGCCTGGCGGCCGGCGGAACGGTGCTGCCGAGTGGCGTGGCGCTGCCCAAGGATACCGCCGCGACGTCGGAAGACAACGTGATCGCGACGAAAACGGCGGTGACGATTTCTCCTGTCGAAGGCGTGCCGCAAGCGCGCCGCGCCTTTGAGGACGCGATGAAGATCAAGCTGAATGGGATCGCGCAATGAACTACTTGATGAAGGCGGCCATGCTGGCCGTGGCGGCCGGCCTCGCGGGATGCAATGGTTCGACCAATACCGATCCGGCGCCCACCAGCAGCGTGCCGGCACTGGGCGAGGGCGCGCTGCAAGGCTATGCGAATGGCGATACCGTGTCCGGCGCCAGCATCTACACCAACAAGGACGGCAAGGGTTTTGTGCTGCTGTCGGCCGACGGCGATGGTGCCGCGACGGTGATGCACGTGGTGGATGGCAGCAAAGGCCGGCGCGTGCCGGTATCCGCCAATGGCATGGTGACGTTGACCTACGACCGCACGCAAGCCATGGCATTGAACGCGCTGACGTCCGCCAACGCGGCCGGAAGCTACCAGGCGCTGGTCGGCGGCAAGCCTGCGTTGTTCACGGTGGCGGCGGACGGCGCCATCAGCGCTGGCGGCAGCGATTGCAAACTGTCCGGCAAGGTGGATTTCAGCGCCACCTACGGCGGCGCGGTGGCGTTGACGTTGACCGCCAGCGGTTGCGGCGGCTCCGTCGAAGGCAGCTACAAAGGCCTGGTGCTGGCATCGGCCGACACGGCGCCCGCCACGCTGCAGCTGGTTGGCGAGAACGGCACCGCAGTGCTGGACGTGCTGGCCTATCGCTGACAGAAGGGTGGGGTCAAGTCTGACATTCGGACACGGGCCCATCCAAATCAGCCAGCAGTTTTTCGAACCGGGGGAGGTAAGCGCCCCTGTTGTTAGTGCGTAAAAACTCCAGATAGGTTCTTTTCAAGTCTTCGTAGCGCGGATCATTCGACAGCTTTGCCGCGATCAGCCCATAGTGGCAGCGGTTCTGCGGGTTCGCGTGATAGCGGCATTGCATAGATTCCGGCGTCGAATTCAAAAGATCGGAGTATGCCGGGTATGAATACTGCTGTTCTATGAAAGGGATGGCGGTCTCGCTGATAAAGGCGTTTGCCCTGGCGATAAACAGATCGACGTCTTCCTCGGAGTCGACCCTCAGCTTATCCACCGTGGAGAAATTGATCGTCGAATAAACGGACTGGGATTTTTTGTCGACCCCCGAGGTTCTGTGGAAGATGCTCTCGATCGCATCGTTCCTGACGCTACACCAGATACTCATCCAATGATTACCGACATTGGAACCGACAAACAGGAAATTCACGGCCCGGCGTTCACCCTGCGACGACTTCTCGAAGGCCGAACGCGACTTCACGTATTTGTAGGACAGGGCAAGCAGCCGTTCACTGCATGCCTGGACTACCCGTGCTTTCGTGTCTTCCCAATTGCCGATCATAAGATTCCAGTTCAGGTATTGTTTAGCGGCCGGGGATCCAGTTCCTCAACCGGTCGTCCTGCGTTTGGTACTGCTTGGCGATGCAGGCGTTGATCTCGGCGGCTGCCGCGCAGGTGGCGTCGCGCTCTTTCAGCCATTTACGCTGGAAGTCGCGCAGCATGGTGCGGTGGGCGACGGTGGCGTACCCTTGGCGCAGCTCCTTGACATGCTTGGCCATCGCCAGGTCCTGGCTGGCCAATGCCGGATCGGCGCAGATGGTTTTTTCCACGCGCGTGACGGCGGCTTTGCAGTCGTAGGATGGTCCGCCGGCCGCCGGCTCGAAGTGCGGCGCCGGCTTGAATTGCACGGCGTCGATGCTGGCGCTGGCGCCGGTGCGGTCGATGAATTCGACACTGGTCACGGTGATGTCGTTGGCGCTCGTCCAGTCGATCAGCGCGCGCCGGGCCGCATCCGGAATCTGCGCCGAGGACAGGCTGTTGGAACCCAGCCGCAGCTCGCCATCGTAAATGACCGCGCCCAGGCCTTGGCCGGTCTGGGTGTCGATCCAGAAGAAGCCCTTTTCCGGACAGGCGTGCGCCTCGCATGCCGACGCGCTGACATAGCGCTTATCCACCACGAACACCGGATCCGGCGGGCCGCCCAGTCCAGCGATGACGGCCCGGGACAACTTGGACGGCACGCGCGTCTGGATCAGCGGCTTGGCGCGCTTGTCCCAGATGAAGGTATTGGTGGACTGGCCGTCGTAGCTCAGCGGCCAGTCGACGACGTCGGCATGGGCCAGCGCGGACAACGTGGACAGCGTTAGCGCCAGCAGTGCGATCAATTTTCTCATTGAGGTTCCGTGAACAGACGCTTCATCTTGCGGCCGCCGGTGACTTCGAAGCCATGGCGCTCATAGAACGCCAGGCTGCGGTCGAATTCCGGCAGCGGCGGCGTGCACACTTCCAGGCGGTTCCAGCGCCGCTTGCGCGCCAGTTCGGCGGCGGCGTTCAGCAGCAGCCCGCCGACGCCGTTGGCGCGGAAGGGCGGGGAGACGAAGAATTCCTGCATGGTCGCCAGGGCGCCTTCCGCGTACAGCGCGCGCCCCTCGGAGATGCCGACGAAGCCGATCGCCTCGCCTTCCGCGATGGCGATCAGCGCCAGGTATTTTTCCTCGCGCAGCAGCGCGTGGCACAAGCTGGCGGTTTTTTGCAGCTCCAGGTTGAAAGTCTTTGCGCCCAGGCGCAGGGATATTTCTTCGGTCAGCGCCACGGCCATCGCGGCGATGGCTGCTGCGTCTTCAGGAACCGCCAGGCGTATTCTCGTATCGGTCATTGAATTTGGTTTTCAGTCGTAAGGTTGAACAGGATAGCAGTTTGCGATCCGTGAATACTCGCGCATTCTCACCGAGGCGCGAGGGACGAAAAAAAACCGCCTGCACCGAACGCGGTCTTGAGCGCGTTCGGGCAGACGGCTTTTCAGGGATGTGGCTATCAGCCGGCCAGTTTGGCCTTCAGCAGCTCGGTCAGCTGCGCCGGATTGGCTTTGCCGCGCGAGGCTTTCATCGCCTGGCCGATCAGCGAGTTGATCGCCGCTTCCTTGCCGGCGCGGTACTGCTCCACCGATTTTTCGTTGGCGGCGATGACGTCGTTGACGATCGCTTCCAGCGCGCCGGTGTCGGAGATCTGCTTCAGGCCCTTGGTGTCGATCAGCACATCGACCAGGTTGTCGTCAGACGACTTGGTTGCCCACATGTCGCCGAACAGTTCTTTGGCGGTCTTGTTGTTGATGGTGCCGTCGGCGATACGCTTCAACATCAGTGCCAGTTGCGCCGGCGAGACCGGAGCGTCGGCGATGTCCACACCTTCGCGGTTCAGCGTCGACGAGACGTCGCCCATCAGCCAGTTGGCGGCGGCCTTGGCGTTTTCCTTGCCGGCTTTTTCCACCACGGCGACGAAGTAGGTCGCCATCGCTTTCGACGCGGTCAGCACCAGCGAGTCATATTCCGGCAGGGCGTATTCGCTGACGAAGCGTTCGCGCATCGCGCCCGGCAGCTCCGGCATCGAGGCTTTCACCTTGGAGATCCACTCCTCGGAGATGACCAGCGGCGGCAGGTCCGGGTCCGGGAAGTAGCGGTAATCCTGCGCGTCTTCCTTGCTGCGCATTTCGCGCGTCTCTTTGCGGTCCGGATCGTACAGGCGCGTGGCTTGCACCACCTTGCCGCCGTCTTCGATCAACTCGATCTGGCGGCGCACTTCGACGTGCACCGCTTCCTCGATGAAGCGGAACGAGTTCAGGTTCTTGATTTCGCAGCGGGTGCCGAATTCCTTCTGGCCTTTCGGACGCACCGAGACGTTGACGTCGCAGCGGAACGAGCCTTCCTGCATATTGCCGTCGCAGACGCCCAGCCACATCACCAGCGAGTGCAGCGCCTTGGCGTAGGCCACGGCTTCGGCCGCGCTGCGGATCTCAGGCTCGGAGACGATTTCCAGCAGCGGCGTGCCGGCGCGGTTCAAGTCGATGCCGCTCATGCCGGCGTAGTCTTCGTGCAGCGATTTGCCGGCGTCTTCTTCCAGGTGGGCGCGCGTCAGGTTGACGGTCTTGGTGACGAATTCGCCATCCTTCTCGTAGCCGAAGGTCAGCGCGCCGCCGATGACCACAGGGTCTTCGAATTGGCTGATCTGGTAACCCTTCGGCAGGTCGGGGTAGAAGTAGTTCTTGCGGGCGAAGATGGACGCCGGCGCGATCTTGGCGCCCACGGCCAGGCCGAAGCGGATCGCGCGGTCCACCGCCTGCTTGTTCATCACCGGCAGCACGCCTGGCAGCGCCAGGTCCACAGGGCTGGCCTGCGTGTTGGCTTCAGCGCCGAACTTGATCGGCGATCCGCTGAAAATTTTAGATTCGGTCGTGAGCTGCACGTGGTTCTCAAGACCGATGACGACTTCCCATTCCATATTGTTCTCGCTGTATTTGGTGTGTTAGATGCCGGCAGGTGCGCGGGTGTGCCAGTCGGTCGCCAGCTGGTACTGGTGGGCGACGTTCAGCAGTTTCGCTTCGCCGAAATGCTTGCCGATGATCTGCAGGCCCACAGGACGGTTCTTGGCGCCGAAGCCGACCGGGATCGACATGCCGGGCAGGCCGGCGAGGCTGGTGGACAGCGTGTAGATGTCGGCCAGGTAGGCGGCCACCGGGTCGTCGGACTTGTCGCCCAGGTCCCAGGCCACGGTCGGCGCGACCGGCCCCATGATGACGTCGCAGACGGCGTTCGGGCCGTTCAGCACCGCTTCGAAATCCTGCGCGATCAGGCGGCGGATCTTTTGCGCCTTGAGGTAGTAGGCGTCGTAGTAGCCGTGGCACAGCACATAGGTGCCGACCATGATGCGGCGTTTGACTTCGGCGCCGAAGCCTTCGGCGCGGGTCTTGCGGTACATGTCCGACAGGTCCTTGTACTCCGATGCGCGATGGCCGTAGCGCACGCCGTCAAAGCGCGACAGGTTGGACGAGGCTTCGGCCGGCGCGATCATGTAGTAGGCAGGGATCGACAGCGCGGTGTTCGGCAGCGAGATGTCGACCAAAGTCGCGCCCATCTCGACGTACTTGGCCAGCGCGGCGCGCACGGCGTCTTCCACGTCCTTGGCCAGGCCTTCGCCGAAGTATTCCTTCGGCACGCCGATGCGCAGGCCCGCCAGCGGCTGGCCCAGTTCACGGGTGTAGTCTTCGTCGACGCCGCCCATTTCGGGCGTGAGCGAGGTCGAGTCGCGTTCGTCGAAGCCGGCCATGGCGTTGAGCAGCAGCGCGCAGTCCTCGGCGGTTTGCGCCATCGGGCCGCCCTGGTCCAGCGACGAGGCGAAGGCGATCATGCCGAAGCGCGATACGCGGCCGTAGGTCGGCTTGATGCCGGTGATGCCGCAGAAGGCTGCTGGCTGGCGGATCGAGCCGCCGGTGTCGGTGCCGGTGACGGCCGGCGCCAGGCGCGCGGCCACGGCGGCGGCGGAACCGCCCGAGGAGCCGCCAGGCACGGCGTTCTTGTCCCACGGGTTTTTCACGGCGCCGAAGGCCGAGTTTTCATTGGCCGAGCCCATGGCGAATTCGTCGCAGTTCAATTTGCCCAGCGTGACCATGCCGGCCGCGCGGAACTTCTCCACCACGGTGGCGTCGAACGGGCTGACGTAGTTGGCCAGCATTTTGGAGCCGGCGGTCGAGCGCCAGTCGCGGGTGACGAAGATGTCCTTGTGCGCGATCGGCACGCCGGTCAGCGGGGTGGCGGTGCCGGCGGCGATGCGGGCGTCCGCCTCGGCGGCTTGCGCCAGCGTCAGCGCGCGGTCCACGTGCAGGAAGGCGTTCAAGTCGCTCTTCTCGATGCGGTCGAGGAAGTGCGTGGCCAGTTCGGTGGCGGTGATGGCTTTGCTTTGCAGCAGAGCGGACAGCTCTTTAATGGTTTTGGTGTGCATGGCGTTTCAATTCAGATTCGGTGATCGGGAAGGCGTCGGGACGTCGGCGGCGTTCTTATTCGATCACCTTATTCAATAACCTTAGGCACCAGGTACAGGCCGTCCTGGGTCTTGGGCGCGACGGCCTGGTAGTCCTCGCGGCGATTGGCCTCGGTGGCCACGTCTTCGCGCAGGCGCAGGGCGATGTTGTTCATGTGCGCAGCCAGCGGGTGGCTCAGCGGGGCGACGCCTTCGGTATCGACCGCCTGCATCTGCTCGGCCAGCGCAAAGATGCCATTCAATTGGTCCAGCGCGGTGGCGGTTTGCTGCTCGCTCATCTCAAGTTGTGCCAGTTTGGCAATGCGGGTTACGTCGGATAGGGTCAGGGACATGGCGAATGGCGCGGACGGGCCGCGCTAGGTTTAATTGTAATATTGATAAAAAACTGGAAATTCTGCCTTTTCGCTGGCAAAAGCAAAGGATTACCGCTTAACTCGCGGACTCAACCGATACACTTTTGGCGGGATTTTCGGCAAATCGCATTCAAATTATAAGGTAGAATGGCGGGTTGATGCGTTGCTGGCGCTGAATCATTGCAGCCGCCGCGTCTCCACAGGATTTCTTTCTAACGGCTTACGCGCACACCAGTAGCGCCACAGGACACACATGTTTGGTTTTTTACGCAGGTATATTTCCACCGATCTGGCCATCGACTTGGGCACGGCCAACACTTTGATCTACGTTCGCGGCCAGGGCATCGTCCTCGATGAGCCTTCGGTAGTCGCGATCCGCCAGGAAGGCGGCCCTAACGGCAAGAAGACGATCCAGGCGGTCGGTAAAGAAGCGAAACAGATGCTGGGCAAGGTCCCAGGCAACATCGAGGCGATCCGCCCGATGAAAGACGGCGTGATCGCCGACTTCACTGTCACCGAACAAATGCTGAAGCAGTTCATCCGCATGGTGCACGACTCCAAATTCTTCCGCCCTTCGCCGCGCATCATCATCTGCGTGCCATGCGGCTCGACCCAGGTTGAGCGCCGCGCGATCCGCGAATCGGCGCTGGGCGCCGGCGCCTCGCAGGTCTACCTGATCGAAGAGCCGATGGCGGCTGCGATCGGCGCCGGCCTGCCGGTGTCGGATGCAACCGGCTCGATGGTGGTCGACATCGGCGGCGGCACTACCGAGGTGGGCATCATCTCGCTGGGCGGCATGGTGTACAAAGGCTCCGTGCGCGTGGGCGGCGACAAGTTCGACGAAGCCATCGTCAACTACATCCGCCGCAACTACGGCATGCTGATCGGCGAACAGACCGCGGAAGCGATCAAGAAGGCCATCGGTTCGGCCTTCCCTGGTTCGGAAGTGAAGGAGATGGAAGTCAAGGGCCGCAACCTGTCCGAAGGTATCCCGCGCTCGTTCACGATTTCGTCCAACGAGATCCTGGAAGCGCTGACCGACCCGCTGAACAACATCGTCTCGGCCGTGAAGAACGCGCTGGAACAGACGCCGCCTGAACTGGGCGCCGACATCGCGGAAAAAGGCATGATGCTGACCGGTGGCGGCGCGCTGCTGCGCGACCTGGATCGCCTGCTGATGGAGGAAACCGGCTTGCCGGTGCTGGTGGCGGAAGATCCGCTGACTTGCGTGGTGCGTGGCTCCGGCATGGCGCTGGAGCGGATGGACCAACTGGGCTCGATCTTCTCCTACGAATGATCTGACAAAGACGGGGCCGCGAAACAGCGGCCCCGATGCATTGGGATGAGTTGACAGTCTCGTTGGCGCGCGAGCGCCGGATTATTGGAAGTCATGGAATATAGTCCTCCGCCACTTTTCAAGCAAGGCGCCTCCGCCCGCGTCAAGATGACGGTTTTTGCGTGCATTTCGATTGCACTGCTGCTGGTCGATTCGCGCATGCACACGCTGGCCACGGTGCGCAAGGTGGCGGGTACCGTGCTGTATCCGCTGCAAATGGCAGCCTTGCTGCCGCGCGACGCCCTCTACGGCGTCGGCGATTATTTCTCCACTTTGTCGTCGCTGGAAAAGCAGGTGCGCGAGCTCAAACGCCAGCAGATCGCCGGTGCGCTGGTGTTGCAACAGGCCCAGCTCCAGACGGCTGAAAACAACCAGCTGCGCCGCCTGATGGACGCGCGCGAGCATCTGCCGGTGAAGTCCATGCTGGCCGAGATCCTGTACGACGCGCGCGACGTCAACAGCCGCAAGGTGATCCTCGACCGTGGCACCCAGCAGGGCGTGGCGCTCGGGCTGCCGGTGATCGACAACCAAGGCGTGGTCGGGCAGGTCACGCGCGTGTTCCCCTTTACCTCCGAAGTGACGCTGCTGACCGATAAGGAGCAGGCGATTCCCGTGCAGCTGCTGCGTAACGGCTTGCGCAGCGTGGCCTATGGCCGCGGCAAGTCCGGCGCGCTGGAGCTGCGCTTCACGGCGCCCAACGCGGACATCCAGGTGGGCGACATCGTCGTCACCTCGGGCCTGGACGGCGTCTACCCGGCCGGCCTGGCGGTGGCGCGCGTGAGCCAGGTGGAAAACAGCGCGGCCGGATCGTTTGGCGGCGTGGTGTGCCAGCCGTTGGCCGGCATCTCCAACAACACGCAGCTGCTGATTTTGATGTCGGCGCCGGAGATGCCTCCGCGTCCGCCGGATGAAGAGGCGCGCGCGCTCAAGAAGCACAACAACAAGATGGCGCCGATCAAGGAGGCGCCGAAAGAGGGCGTGGATCCGGCTCCCGCAGGCACCGCGCCCGCAGCTGCGCCGGCCGGCCCTCCCGGTCTGATGCCGGTGATGCCGCCGCCCGCGCCGAAACCTGCGCCTGCCGCCGCCGCGCCTGGCGCAGCGACGCCAGGCACCGGAGCACCTGCTGCCGCAACCCAGGGCGCTGCAACGCCTGCCGCGCGAGGCGCCGCTCCGGCCGCCGCAACGCCAGCCGCGCAGGGCGCCGCACCGGCCGCCGTATCGCCAGCCGCCACGCCAGCCGCCGCACCAGCCGCAGGCGCGCCTGCAGCCACCAAACCGAAGGAACCGGCACGATGAATCGCCCCCACTATATCCTGCTGCCGGTCAGCCCGCTGTTCATCGCCTTCAGCCTGTTCTGCGCGTTTCTACTGAACCTGCTCCCCTGGGGGAACTTCATCGGCGTGCCGGACTTCGTGGCGCTGGTGCTCGTGTTCTGGGGCGTGCACCAGCCGCGCAAGGTCGGCATCGGCACCGCCTTCTTCCTTGGCCTGCTGATGGACGTGCATGACTCCACGCTGCTGGGCGAGAACGCGCTGGCCTACACGCTGCTGTCCTACTTCGCCATCATGCTGCACCGCCGGGTGCTGTGGTTCCCGCTGCTGACGCAGGCCATGCACGTGTTCCCGCTGCTGCTGATGGCGCAATCGGTGCAGCTGATCGTGCGCTTCTTCGTGTCCGGCAAATTCCCCGGCTGGTTCTACTTCGTCGAAAGCGTGATCGCCGTGGCCCTGTGGCCGCTGGCGACCTGGCTGCTGCTGGCGCCCCAGCGCCGCGCTGTCGACCGCGACCACACCCGCCCGATCTGACGCGCCGGTCGCGCAGTGACTGAGCACCATGACTGAGCACCATGACTGAACTCAAGGACAATCAACGCGAACTGCACCAGTTCCGCCTGCGCCTGACGGTGCTGGGCGCGCTGGTGTTCTTCTGCTTCGCCGCGCTGCTGGCGCGCTTCATCTGGCTGCAGGTCTACAAGCATAGCGACTACGTCGCCCAGGCCGAAGAGAACCGCATCGCCATCGTCCCCATCGAGCCCAATCGCGGGCTGATTTTGGACCGCAACGGCGTGGTCCTGGCGCGCAACTACTCGGCCTTCACGCTGGAGATCACGCCGTCCAAACTGAGCGCCACGCTGGACGAAACCATCGACGAGCTGTCCAAGCTGATCACGGTGGAGACCAAGGACCGCAAGCGCTTCAAGAAGCTGCTGGAGGAATCCAAGGGCTTCGAGAGCGTGCCGCTGCGCACCCGCCTGACCGACGAGGAAGTGGCGCGCTTTTCGGCGCAGCGTTTCCGCTTCCCCGGCGTGGAGGTGCAGGCGCGCCTGTTCCGCCAGTACCCGCTGGGCGAGATCGCCTCGCACGTGATCGGCTACATCGGCCGCATCAACACCACCGAGGCCAAGGCCATCGCCGACACCGAGGACGCCGCCAACTACAACGGCACCGACCATATCGGCAAGGAAGGCCTGGAGAAGAGCTACGAGAAGCAGCTGCACGGCGTCACCGGTTACGAGGAAGTGGAGAAGTCGGCCGGCGGCCGCGCCATCCGCACCTTGTCGCGCACGCCCGCCACGCCGGGCAGCAACCTGATACTGTCGATCGACATCGAGCTGCAGAAGGTGATCGAGGAAGCCTTCGGCGAATGGCGCGGTGCGCTGGTCGCCATCGAGCCGGAAACGGGCGACATCCTGGCCTACGTCTCGCGGCCCGGCTACGATCCGAACTTGTTCGTCGACGGCATCGACTCGCAAAGCTGGAACGACCTCAATACCTCGCTGGACAAGCCGATGGTGAACCGTCCGCTGTCGGGCACCTATCCGCCCGGCTCCACCTTCAAGCCCTTCATGGCGCTGGCCGCGCTGGAGCTGGGCAAGCGCACGCCGGGCCAGAGCATCTTCGATCCGGGTTCGTTCACGCTGGGCGGCCATAAGTTCCGCGACGATAAACCGGGCGGCCACGGCACGGTGGACATGTACAAGTCCATCGTCGAATCCTGCGACACCTACTACTACATGCTCGGCAACGACATGGGCATCGACGCCATCACCGACTTCATGAAACCGTTCGGCTTCGGCCAGCTGACCGGCATCGACCTGGAACACGAGAAGCAGGGCGTGCTGCCGTCGAAGGAATGGAAGCGCAACCGCTTCAAGAAGAATCCGGCGGCGCAGAAGTGGGTCGGCGGCGACACCATCTCCATCGCCATCGGCAACGGCTTTAACAGCTACACGCCGCTGCAGATGGCGCACGCGGTCTCCAACCTGGCTAACAACGGCATCGTGATGAAGCCGCACCTGGTGAAGATCATCGAGGACAGCGTCACCCGCGCGCGCAAGCTGACGGTGCCCAAGGAAAGCTACCGCATCCCGCTCAAGCAGGAACACATCGACATCATCAAGAACGCCATGGTGGGCGTGACCACCGGCGGCACGGCGGCGCGCGCGTTCGCCGGCGCCCTCTACACCTCGGGCGGCAAGACCGGCACCGCGCAGCTGGTGGCGATCAAGAAGAACGAGAAGTACAACGCCAACCTGATCGCCGAACGCCTGCGCGACAACGCGCTCTACACCGCCTTCGCCCCGGCCGACAAGCCGCGCATCGCCATCGCCGTGGTGGTGGAGAACGGCGGCTTCGGCGCCGGCGTGGCCGCGCCCATCGTGCGCAAGGCGCTGGACTACTACCTGCTGGGCAAACGCCCGAACGAAAAAGACACCACCCGCGTGCCGAAGGAGGACGCCGAGCTGCGCTCCGTGCAGGACGTCCAGGCCGAACAGGGCGTCAGCGACGACAAGAAGCCCGGCGCCGAAACCCCCGGCAACAAGGAATAAAGGACCAGCATGCGCATCAACGAAAGGCGTTCCCTGGGGCGCCGCCTTCGCCCGTACTTCACCGTTTTCGACCTGCCGCTGATGCTGATCATCTGCGCGCTGCTGTCGGTCGGCCTGGTGACGCTGTACTCGGCCGGCATCGGCATTCCTGGCAAGGTGGAAGACCAGCTGCGCAACATCTTCCTGGCCTTCATGGTGATGTGGGTCGTGGCCAACGTCACGCCGCAGATGATGATGCGGATCGCCGTGCCGGCCTATGTGATCGCGGTGGCGCTGCTGGTCGGCGTGGCGCTGTTCGGCACCATCAAGCTTGGCGCGCGGCGCTGGCTGCACGTGGGCGTGGACATCCAGCCGTCCGAATTCATGAAGATCGCCATGCCGCTGATGCTGGCGTGGTTCTTCCAGCAGCGCGCCGGCCACCTGCGCTGGCAGGACTACGGCATCGCCGCCGTGCTGCTGGCGATCCCGGTGGGACTGATCGTCAAGCAGCCGGACCTGGGCACCGCCTTGCTGGTGGTGGCCGCCGGCTTCTGCGTCATCTTCCTGGCCGGCCTGGCGTGGAAGGCGCTGATCGCATTGTTCGTGGCCGCCGGCGCCAGCCTGCCGGTGATCTGGTCGGTGATGCACGACTACCAGCGCGAACGCGTGATGACGCTGATCGACCCCACCTCCGACCCGCTGGGCAAGGGCTTCCACATCATCCAGTCCACCATCGCGGTGGGTTCGGGCGGCGTGACCGGCAAGGGCTGGACCCACGGCACGCAGGCGCACCTTGAATTCATCCCGGAGCGCACCACCGACTTTATCTTCGCCGTGTTCTCCGAGGAGTTCGGCCTGACCGGCAACCTGGTGCTGATGTTCCTGTACCTGCTGCTGATCGGCCGCGGCCTGATGATCGCCGGGAACGCGCCCAACTTCTTCACCCGTTTGCTGGCCGGCGCCATCACCATGATTTACTTCACCTACGCCTTCGTCAACATGGGCATGGTCAGCGGCATCCTGCCGGTGGTCGGCGTGCCGCTGCCGTTCATGAGCTACGGCGGCACCGCGCTGCTGACGCTGGGCCTGGGCGCGGGCATCCTGATGAGCATCCAGCGCCACCGCAAACTGGTGCAGACCTGATGCGCGTGCAGGACGGGCGCCCGCTGTGGCAGCGGGTACGGCCTCACTTTGCCGTGTTCGACGCGCAGCTGGCCATCATCATGCTGATGCTGCTGTCGGTGGGGCTGGTCACGCTGTACTCGGCCGGCATCGCCATTCCCGGCAAGGTGACGGACCAGCTGCGCAATATCTGCATGGCCTTCCTGGTGATGTGGGTGGCGGCCAACACGCCGCCGCAGATGATGATGCGCATCGCCGTGCCGGCCTACGCGCTGGGCGTGGCGCTGCTGGTGGCGGTGGCGCTGGTGGGCACCATCAAGGGCGGCTCGCGCCGCTGGCTCACCATCGGCGTGCAGCTGCAGCCGTCCGAGTTCATGAAGATCGCCATGCCGCTGATGATGGCTTGGTTCTTCCAGCGGCAGCAGGGGCAGCTGCGCTGGCACTCCTACCTGATCGCGGCGCTGCTGCTGGCGATACCCGTCTTCTTGATCGGGCGCCAGCCCGACCTGGGCACGGCCCTGCTGGTGGTGGCGGCCGGCGCCTGCGTGATCTTCCTCGGCGGCCTGTCGTGGAAGGCGATCGCGGCGCTGGGCGCGGTGGCGTGCGCCGGCCTGCCGGTGTTGTGGCCCTTCCTGCACGACTACCAGCGCGACCGCGTGCTGACGCTGATCGATCCGTATCACGACCCGCTGGGCAAGGGCTTCCACATCATCCAGTCGACGATCGCCATCGGCTCTGGCGGCCTATCCGGCAAGGGCTGGACCCACGGCACGCAGGCCCACCTGGAATTCATCCCCGAACGCACGACAGACTTCATCTTCGCCGTGTTCTCCGAGGAGTTCGGCCTGGCCGGCAACCTGGTGCTGCTGGTGCTATACCTGCTGCTGATCCTGCGCGGGCTCAATATCGCGATTAACGCTCCCACCTTCTTTACGCGCCTGCTGGCGGGTTCCATCACCATGATTTACTTCACCTACGCTTTCGTCAACATGGGCATGGTCAGCGGCATCGTGCCGGTGGTCGGTGTGCCGCTGCCTTTCATGAGCTACGGCGGCACGGCCTTGATGACGCTGGGCCTGGGCGGCGGCATCCTGATGAGCATCCAGCACCACAGCCGCGCGGTGCGCGGTGGAGCGGCGGCATGACGGAGATTAAGGATACGGAGCGCGAGCTCCAGCAATTCCGCACCCGCATCACGGTGCTGGGCGCGATGGTGTTCCTGTGTTTCGGCCTGCTGCTGGCGCGCTTCATCTGGCTGCAGGTGGTCAAGTACAAGGACTTCGCCGTCAAGGCGGAGGAGAACCGCATCGCCATCGTGCCCATCGTGCCCAATCGCGGATTGATTTTGGACCGCAATGGCGTGGTCCTGGCGCGCAACTACTCGGCCTTCACGCTGGAGATCACGCCGTCCAAGCTGACGGCGACGCTGGATGAAACCATCGACGAGTTGTCCAAGCTGGTCGAGATCGAAGTCAAGGACCGCAAACGCTTCAAGAAGCTGCTGGAGGAATCCAAGGGCTTCGAGAGCGTGCCGCTGCGCACCCGCCTGACCGATGAGGAAGTGGCGCGCTTCTCGGCGCAGCGTTTCCGCTTCCCCGGCGTGGAGGTGCAGGCGCGCCTGTTCCGCCAGTATCCGCTGGGCGAGACGGCCTCGCACGTGATCGGCTTTATCGGCCGCGTAAGCCGCGCCGAGGCCAAGGCCATCGAGGACACCGACGATGCCGCCAACTACAAGGGCACCGACCATATCGGCAAGGAGGGCCTGGAGAAGAGCTACGAGAAGCAGCTGCACGGTGCCACCGGCTATGAGGAAGTCGAAGTATCGGCGGGCGGCCGCGCCATCCGCACCTTGTCGCGCACGGCGGCGGTGGCGGGCAGTAACCTGATCCTGTCGATCGATATCGAGCTGCAGAAAGTGGTGGAGGAAGCCTTCGGCGAGCGGCGCGGCGCGCTGGTGGCAATCGAGCCGTCCACCGGCGACATCCTGGCCTATGTGTCGCGGCCCGGCTACGATCCGAACCTGTTCGTCGACGGCATCGACGCGCAAAGCTGGAACGACCTCAATACCTCGCTGGACCGGCCGATGGTGAACCGTCCGCTGTCCGGCACTTACGCGCCGGGTTCCACCTTCAAGCCCTTCATGGCGCTGGCCGCGCTGGAGCTGGGCAAGCGCACGCCGAGCCAGGTGACCTATGATCCAGGCTTCTACAATCTCGGCGGCCACCAGTTCCGCGACGACGTGGTCGGCGGCCACGGCTCGGTGGACATGCACAAATCCATCGTCGTCTCCTGCAATACCTACTACTACGCGCTGGGCCACGACATGGGCATCGACGCCATCAGCGATTTCATGAAGCCTTTCGGCTTCGGCCAGCAGACCGGCATCGACCTGGAAAACGAAAAGACCGGCGTGCTGCCTTCGCAGGAGTGGAAGCGCAAGCGGTTCAAGGGTGCGGCAGGGAAGTGGGTGGGTGGTGATACCATCTCGGTCAGCAACGGTTCCGGCTACAACGCCTACACGCCTTTGCAGATCGCGCACGCGGTGGCCAACCTGGCCAACAACGGCGTGGTGATGAAGCCGCACCTGGTCAGGATTGTGGAAGACAGCACGACGCGCAGCCGCAAGCTGACGGTGCCCAAGGAAAGCTATCGGATTCCGCTGAAGCAGGAGAATATCGATTTTATCAAAAATGCCATGGTCGGCGTGACCACGGAAGCGGGAGGCACCGGCGTGCGCGCCTTCGCCGGAGCCGGCTACACGGTGGGCGGCAAGACCGGCACCGCGCAGGTGATCACGATCCGCTCTGGCGAGAAGTACAACGCCGCCAGGCTGGCCGAGCGCCTGCGCGACAACGCGCTGTTCACGGCGTTCGCGCCGGCGGACAAGCCGCGCATCGTGCTGGCGCTGGTGGTGGAAAACGCCGGCAAGGGCGGCGCGGAGGCGGCGCCCATCGCCCGCAAGGCGCTGGACTACTACCTGCTGGGCAAACGCCCGGCTGAAAAAGACACCACCAAGGTGCCGAAGGAAGACGCCGAGACGGTGCTGCCGGTCGAAGGGCAGACGCTGGAAGAGCAGGCCGCAGCGGCCGAATTCGAACGGCGCGCGCCGGCGGCACCTGTCGGACCTGCCGCACCGCCGGCACCAGCGGCACCAACCGCGCCTGCTCCGGCAGCCGCGCCGCCTACCGTGCAGCCAGTGCCGCCGGCGCGTAAAAAACCGTAAGGAAGAAGTGATGCGTATGACCCGTAGCCGTATTTTGAATGTCTGCACCGCGCTGGCCATGCTGGCGCTGGTCGGCTGCGGCACCGCGCCGACGGTCACCGATACCGGCACGCTGTCCAAGACGCCCCGTACCTCCAAGCCGGTGATCAAGGCGCCGTCCAACGCCAAGCCGGACGGCGGCCTGCCGGTGCTACCGCCGGCCAATTCGGGACGCGGCGGTTACTACCAGGACGACGGTCCCGGCGACGCGCCGCCGGCCAATCTGGCCGACGTGCCGGACGCCGACGTGCGCAACGATCCGCTGCTGCCGTACTCCAACCGTCCCTACGTCGTCTTCGGCAAGACCTACACGCCGATCACCGGCAACCAGCCGTTCACGCAGATCGGCGTCGGCAGCTGGTACGGCAAGAAGTTCCACGGCCAGCGCACCTCGTCCGGCGAAATCTACGACATGTACAAGATGACGGCCGCGCATCCGACGCTGCCGATTCCTTCCTACGCGCGGTTGACGAACCTGGTGAGCGGCGCGGTGGTCATCGTGCGCATCAACGACCGCGGGCCGTTCCATGCCAACCGCGCCATCGACGTGTCGTACACGGCGGCGCTCAAATTGGGCCTGCTGGGCAAGGGCAGCCACGAACTCCAGATCGAACGCATCCTGCCGGATGAGGTGGACCGCATGCTGGCCACGCGGGCCGGTGTTTCGGGCACGGTGTCGCCGCGCCTGCAGTCGCAATCGTCTTCGCAGAAGCCGTCGTCGGGTGGCCTGGGGAGCGGCCCGCTGTTGCTGGCACCATCGACAACCTTGAGCGGCGAGCCGCTGGTGCTGGCGCCGAAGGCCATGCCGGCTGCGGCGTCCTCCGATGCGGCGGCGTTGATGCTGACCGACCGCGCGCCGGCCGATGCCGAAACGCCGGCCGCCAGCACCGCCAAGGGCGGCTTCTACCTGCAGCTGGGCGCCTACTCGCGCGCCGAGAACGCGGAAGCGGTGCGCGGAAAATTGTCCGGCAAGGGATTGAATGGACTGGAAGTGCTGCAGGGCGGCGCCGTGTACCGCCTGTTCACCGGCCCGTTCGCGACGCGCCAGGAAGCGCTGCAGGCGGCGCAAGGCCTGCCGTCATCGCTGCACCTCAAGCCCATCGTCGTCCAGCGCTGATCCGGTCACAGGACCGGCCATAATACGGCGGCGGTTGTCGCCACCTCGACGAGGTCGACGGCCAGCATGTAAGCGGCCGACAAGCGTCCCTGCATGTACGCGCCCAGCGCCCAGAAGCCTCCCATCGCCGCCGTCACAGCCAGCGCGGAACGCGCGTAGGACAGCGCAGCCGAATGCCACAGGCACGCGGCGGCGGCCGTCACGCACAGGCCGAACTGCGCCACCGCGATGCAGCGCTTGCGCGCGGTCAGCGGCGGATCGTAGCTTTGTTTGGCGGCTTCGAGGTCGAACGGCTTGCCCGGCAACGCGAGATCGGCGGGACGCCAGCCCGGATGCTTCAACCAGATCTTCACTTTGTCGGACCAACGCTTCGCCTGCCGGGAAAGGTTCAGCAAGATCCAGTATTCAGACACGATGGCCCAGGCAGGGTCCCAGCTGTTCAACGGACTGCGCGTACCGTACACGCACGGCTCCCGCTCTTCGGCGAAGGTGCCGAACATGCGGTCCCAGATGACCAGCATGCCGCCGTAATTCTTGTCGAGGTACTGGTCGTTCACCGCGTGATGCACGCGATGGTTGGACGGCGAGGAAAACACGCGGTCGAACCAGCCGAGTTTTCCGATATGTTCGGTGTGTATCCAGAACTGGTACAGCAGCACGACCAGGCCGGCCACCGCGAACTGCTCCGGCGGCACGCCCAGTAGCGCCATCGGCAGATAGAACGCCCAGCCGATGAAGATCACCGAGCTTTCCTGCCGCAGCGCGGTGGAGAAATTGAAGTCCTGGCTTTGATGGTGGACCTGGTGCGCGGCCCACATGACGGCGCACTCGTGGCCCATGCGGTGCAGCCAGTAGTCGCAGAAATCGAACAGCACGACGGCGGCGATCCAGCCGTACCACGCCGGCCAAAATTCCGTGAGCGACACCAGCCGGACTTTGTCGAATACCCAGGCATAGAGGCCGATCTGAAACAGCTGCGTGAGCACCGCGACGAGTTGGCTGATCAAGCCTTGACTAAGGCTGCTCAGCGCATCGTTGAGGCGATACGTATTGCGCCGTTTCGTCCACCCATACGCAAACTCCGCCACGATGAGCAGGAAAAATACGGGGAAGATCAGGACGATGAATTGTTCCATATACAAGGCAGCACTGAAGGTAAGCCGATAGTTTGCCAGATTATCGTGAATGCGGCTGGAGGCTAATCCGCCGACAGCAATTGCGCCAGCCGCTCGGTGCGGAAGCGCTCGACGACAAATTCCACGAAGGCCCGCGTCTTGGCCGGCAGTAGCTTCTGCGCCGGATAGTAGATCGATACGGAGCCGCCATCCACATGCCAGCCGGGCAGCACGCGCACCAGCGTGCCCGCCTCCAGATGCGCCAGCGATTCCGAGTAGTTGATCAAGGCGATGCCCAGGCCCAGGGCCGCCGCGTCGCAGGCTGCGCCGGGATCGCTCATCGTCATGCGTACGCGCAGCGTGATGGGCGCCTGCTGCTTGCTGCGATTGGTCAGCGCCCAAGGACGTATCCGCCCCGTTTGCGGTGAGCGGATCAGGATGCCGTCATGTTCATGCAGGTCGGCGGGCGATTTCGGCGCGCGCTGTTCGGCCAGGTAGGCCGGCGATGCCACCAGTATCCGGTGCGCCGGGGCCAGTCTGCGGGCCACCACGCCGGGCGACAAGTCGATCCCGCCGCCAAGCGCTGCGTCGAAGCTTTGCGCGATCAGGTCCACCGGGCGGTTGTCGAAAGCCCAGTCGGGCGAGATGGCGGGGTAGCGTTGCAAAAAATCGCCCAGCATCGGCACGATGTACTTGCGGCCGAAATTGGTCGGCATGCTGACCCGCAGCGTGCCGGCGGGCTGGCCGCCGGCGGTGGCGAGGTTGGCGACCGCGTTCTGTATCGTCGACAGGCTGCCGCCCACTTCATCGAGGAACTGCTGTCCCGCCTCGGTCAGCGACAGGCTGCGCGTACTGCGCTGGAACAGGCGCACGCCGAGCCGCGCCTCCAGCCGGGCGATGTTCTTGCCGACGGCGGCCGGCGTCAGGCCGAGCCGGCGCGCGGCTTCGGAGAAGCTGCCCGCTTCGGCGCTGCGCACAAAGCATTCGATGCTGATCATGGTTTCCATGGTTTTTATTTTAAACCAAATGGATCAACTGCTTATAGCGATTACGGTCTAGTCACAACATAATCTCCGGCGGATACTGAAGGCTCCAAATCACCAACAGGAGCTTCACATGAACAACGGTAAAATCGCATTTGTACAAGGCGGCTCGCGCGGCATCGGCGCGGCCATCGCAAAACGGCTGGCGCGCGATGGCGCCACCGTCGTGCTGACGTATTCCAGCTCGGCCGACAGGGCCGCGCAGGTAGTGGCGGAGATTGAAGCCGCAGGCGGCAAGGCGCAAGCCGTCAAAGCCGACAGCGCCGACGCCTCCGCGCTGAAAGCCGCGATCCGCAACACGGCGGAAGCCCACGGCCGCCTCGACATCCTGGTCAACAACGCCGGCGTGCTGGCGATCGCGCCGCTGGAAGACTTCACGCTGGAGGATTTCGACCGCACGCTGGCCGTCAATGTGCGCAGTGTGTTCGTGGCGACCCAGGAGGCTGCGCGCCACATGGGGCAGGGCGGACGGGTGATCACCATCGGCAGCACCAATGCCGATCGCGTGCCGTTCGCCGGCGCCGCGACCTACGCGATGAGCAAGTCGGCGCTGGTCGGCCTGACCAAGGGCTTGGCGCGCGACCTCGGCCCGCGCGGCATCACCGTCAACAATGTGCAGCCCGGCCCTGTCGATACCGAGATGAACCCGGACGGCAGCGATTTCGCCGGCGCCCTGAAAGCCATGATGGCCTTGCCACGCTATGGTTCGGTGGAGGAGATCGCCGGTTTCGTGTCATACCTGGCGGGGCCGGAAGCCGGCTACATCACCGGCGCCAGCCTGTCGATAGACGGCGGCTTCGGCGCGTGATGCGGTAGCGCGGCGGCCTTGGGAGACCATGTGCTACATCAATGGTCCCCTTGAGTTCGCTGGCTAGACTGGAATTCCACTAACGATGGAGGTAATCATGGAAATCCAGGACGATACCGATGCACTGCGCAAACTGTTTGCCGAAATGAATCCTGACTCGGGCGAGGTGGAGTCGGTCCACCGGGCCGAGTTGGATCCCGAGATGGCGTTGGCGTTAATGGCCAATCCCAAGGCGGCGCTCAAGGCGATGAATATTCCGGTCAGCACCGAGTCGCGGGTGGACCTGACGATGAAGAACCGTGCCGACCGCGCGACGATGGAACTGGGCTTCACGTCCATGGCGCGGCTGCGGCGTATCATCATCATTGTGATCCACTACCGGAACTGCGATTCTGACATTATCATCATCGCTACCCGTTAAGCGATCAGCCCAGGGCGGATTGGGACGCATAGATTGATGAAAGTGAATTTTGATAGAGATTTTTGAAGCTACCCAGTCCGAACTTGCGGATGTCGCGAGCTTGTATGCCGAAGCAGGTTATGGCGCCGCCATCGATCCGGCGGATATCGTCATCGTCGCGAAAGATTGCGGTGCGCTGGTCGGCGCGGTGCGCCTGTGCAGCGAAGAGGGAGTCACGGTCCTGCGTGGCATGCAGATCCGAAGCGCGTTCCAACGGCAGGGCATCGGCGCTCGATTGCTGGCGGCGTGCCTGCCTGTCCTTGAAAGGCGGCAGGCGTTCTGTTTGCCGTATGCGCATCTGGTTGGCTTTTATTCAGCCGCCGGGTTTGAGCTGGTGGCCGACGCTGAGCTGCCAGATTTCCTCAGGCGTCGCCGGGATGTCTACAACGCCCAAGGCCAGAACGTCGTCGCCATGCGGCGCCGCTGACCTTATTTGCAGGCGTGGCTCTGCGCGTTCGGATAGCCGGCGCGCAGCTGTTCCAGCTTGGTCTTCAGCTCAGTATCCACGTCGCGGAACTGGAACGCCAGCAGTTTGCTGCCGCTCATGCGCGGCGCCACGCGCGCGGTGCGCACGCCTTGCTTCATCAGCGCCGCCAGCTGGTTCTGCGCCGCGCCTTCGGTCTTGAACACGCCCAGCGAAATCCCCCAGCGCAGCGGCGAGTTGTCGTTCATGATGAAGTAGTTGGTCACGCCCAGCGCGCGCAGTTCGGCGGCCTTCTTGTCGGCGCCTTCCTTGCTGCCCTGCGGCGGCATATAAACGATATAGCTCGATACCTCGTTGCCCGGCAGGTTGTGGCGCGACTGGCGGTCGCCCAGGTTCAGCGGCGCCAGTTGGGTTTCGAAGCGGCGCGCGTCGGCCAGCACGAAGCTGCCGATCTCCAGGCAGGCCAGTACCTCGGGCGCAGGCTTGGCTGCTGCGGCGGCGCTGGCCGCAGCGCTGGATGCCGCTGCGGTCGCGGCCGAGGCGTCGTTGGCCTTGTCGGCGGAGATGATGGCCAGCTTGCCGGCGTTGAGTTGGTTGAGCATGCGCTCCGGCTCGCGCTCGTTGCCGCTGAAATGGCCGAGATAACCTTTGCCGTACGCGAACAGCGCGGCATTGATGGCGACCAGCGACCAGAAAATAAATTTCAGCACGGAGCTTCCCTTGCGAGCTTATTCGGCGCTGCCGGCGGCAGCATGCAAACCGATTAACACGATGTTCTCGACGATACGGTAAGGCACCTTCAGCATCGGCGCGATGTACGGCGCCGCGCCGCCGGAGATGATGCACTCGCTGGCGCCATGCCGCGCGTATGCGTGCTCGATGGCGCCGCTCTGCGCGGCCAGGCAGCCGCTCAGGATGGCGTCGTCGGTATTGTCGGCGAATCCGTCCGGCAGCTTACCGTCTTGCGCAATTTGCGGCAACTGCGCTGTGTTGCGCGCCAGCGAGCTGGCCATCAGGCCCAGTCCCGGCAGGATCATCCCGCCCAGGAACATGCCGTCGGCCGTGATGGCGTCGATGGTGGTGGCGGTGCCGCAGTTGGCGACGATGACGTCGCGCCCGGCCGCCAGCGCGTGGCCGGCGATGGCGGCGGCGAAGCGGTCGCACCCCAGCTGCGCGGGATTGCGGTAGCCGTTGGTCACGCCGGCCAGCGCCGGCAAGGAGGCAAACCATTCGATGGCGTGCTCCGGCAGGATCATGGCGGGGAAGGTCCGCTGCAGTACATACTCCAGCTGCACGCGCAGGGCGCCGCCGGCCACGTTGGCGATGATGATGCGGTCGACGCCACGGTCGGCCACCGCTTCGCTCAGGTGCAATTCCAGCTGCTGCAGGTCGGCGTGCATGACGGCGCCGTGGGCGATCCATGTGCCGGGCGCCGTGCCCAATTCAGCCAGCGCCCATTTGACGCGGGTGTTGCCGGCGTCGATCAGTAGAATCATGTTAGTCCGATAGAGGTGGCGAAGGTTGACGATAAGCGCAGCGAGACGTCGCCGGACAATACTTCGGCGCGGCCTTGCTCCGTGTCGAGCATCAGGCGGCCGATGGCGTCGACGCCGGCGGCGCGGCCCTGCTGCAGCACTTTGCCGTTGTCGAGGATGACCACGTCCTGGCCGCGCCACGCGTGCAGCGCGTTCCAGCGCTCGGCGAAGGGGGCGAAGCCGGTGTCGTCGAATTCGGCCAGCACGGCGGCCAGGCGGCTGAGCAGCGCGGCCATCAACTGGTTGCGGTCCATCTTGGCCAGCCATGGCGCGGCGGCCACTTCGCGGCCGATCTGCGCTTCCAGCTCGTCCGGCATGAGCAGGTTGATGCCGACGCCGATCACGGCCCAGATGGCGCCATCATGGCGGGAGGTCTGGGTCTCGACCAGGATGCCGGCCAGCTTTTTACCGTCGCGCAGCAGATCGTTGGGCCATTTGATCTGCACCGGCACGCCCAGCGAGGCGATGGTCTCGGCCAGCGCGACGCCAACCGCCATCGGCAGGCCGGACATCCGGTGCAGCGGTCCCTTGAAGCGCCAGGCCAGCGAGAACATCAGCGCGGCGCCCGGCGCGGACAGCCAGCTGCGGCCCGCGCGGCCACGGCCCGCCGTCTGGTTGCCGGCGATACGCAGCACGGGGCCGGACAGCGTGTCGACGCGGGCCAGCAGGTCGGCGTTGGTGGAGCCGGTTTCGGCGACGGTTTCTATCGCCACGTGCGTGGCGCTGGTGGCGCAGTGGTCGTGGATGGCTGCGGCGTCGAGGCTCATGGCGCGGCCTTGCGTGGCTTGTGCGGCGCATTGGCGAAGGCCAGGTCGTACAGTGGATTCGGCAGCATGCGCAGCACCTTGGCGACGACGCCCATCTGCCACGGGATCACCTTGTAGCTGCTGCCGGCGGCGATGGTGCGCGCGGCCTTGGCGGCGAATTTGTCGGGCGCCATCAGGAAGGGCATCGGGTAGGGATTCACTTGCGTCATCGGCGTGTCGATGTAGCCGGGGCAGATGGTGACGACGCGGATGCCGTAGGGCTTGAGCTCCAGCCGCAGCGATTCGCAGTAGCTGATCACCGCCGCCTTGGAGGCGCTGTACGCTTCGGCGCCGGGCAGGCCGCGTATGCCGGCCACGCTGCCGATGCCGACCAGGCGCGCCGGCGTGCGTTGTGTTTTCATGGCCGGGATGAAGGGCGCGAAGGTGGCGGCGGTGGCCACCACGTTGGTGGCGATGACGGCTTCGAACACGGGGATGTCTTCGGCGAACTCGGTGAGCGTGCCGACCGAGATGCCGGCGTTGGCGATCACCACGTCGATGCCGCCGGCGTGCGCCATGAAGGCTTGCGCGGCGTTGGCGATGGCGGCGTGGTCGCGCACATCGGCCGCATAGGCGCGGTGGCGTTCAGGGTTGGGGAGGGTGGCGATCAGCTGGTCCAGCATCTCGCTGCGGCGGGCCAGCAGGCCCAGTGTGGCGCCTTGCGCGGCATATTCGGCGGCGAGGGCCGCACCCAGGCCGCTTGAGGCGCCGGTGATGAAGACCCGCTCCGGCCCGGCGCCTTGCTTGTTCATCTTTATTTCTTTTCCGCTTTCGCCTTGGCGACCAGGAAGTCCATCACCTGCACGGCCTGCGCATGCAGCTCGGCTTCGCTGGTGGCGGACTTGGAGCCTTCGTTGGCCATGGTCGGCGAGGTGACGTACTTGCCGTCGATGGCGATCATCGGCCACGAATCGACGCCGTAGGCATCCATCATCGACATCGAGCGGCGCACGCTGCCGCCGACGCCCAGGCCGCGATAGGTCTCGATGAACTTCTGGCGGTCCACGCCCTGCTTGGCCGCGAAGTCGAACGCCAGCTCATCGCGGTTCATGCGGTTGCGGTTGACGTGCATCTCGGTGAAGATCTTGGTGTGCATGGCATCGGTCAGCAGGCCCATGGCGCTCAGCGTGAAGAACATTTTCTCCTGCGGCAGGTCGGTGCCGCTGCGCGAGATGTGCATGCGCTTGAAGACGATGTTGTCGCCCTGTTTCTTGACCCACGCCGACAGCGTCGGATCGAAGGCGAAGCAGTGCGGGCAGGCGTAGTCGAAGAACTCGATCACTTCGACCTTCTTGCCGCTGTCGACCGGCTGCGGCGTGGCCAGCGTGCGGTATTCGACACCGTTCTTCGGATCGGCGGGGGAGGCCGAGGACAGGGCCGCCACGCTCAACATCAATGCACCAACGACGAATTTCATGAATCGCATCTGGATACTCCTGGCTTATTTTTGATTGCGCACGACAGCGACGTCGACGCCGTTCTCGGACAACTTGCTACGAACCTTGTTCATCGTTTCGACCTGGTTGAAGGGGCCGAGGCGCACGCGATGCAGCACGCCGGTATCGGTGGCGCGGTCGGAGACGTTGGCCTCGAAGCCCAGCAACGCCAGCTTGGCGCGGGCGCTTTCGGCGTCGGCGATCTCGCGGAAGGCGCCGGCCTGCAGGTAGTAGATGAATTTGTCGTCGCCGCTGTCGGCGGCCGGCTTGGCCGGCGTCGGCGCCACGTTGGCCGCGCCCGGGGAGACGGCGGCGGCAGGGGCAGCGGCGGCAGCGGCCTTCGGCTTCTCGACAGGAGCCGGCGCCGGAGCGGCCGGCGCGGGCGCGCCCTGGATCTTGTCGACCACCGCCTGCAGCGGATCGGCCGGAGGCGGCGCTTTAGGTGGCTCCTTCGGCGTGTCCTTGGCAAAGTCCTTGGCTGCTTCGCGCACCGCGTCCTTGTTGCCGTACATAGGCTTGTTCGGATCGGCGGCCTGTCCCGCGGTCGGTTCCACCGCCTTGCTGCTACGCCCCTTGTCGGTGAAGGGCGTCGCGCCCTTGTTGATCACCAGGGCGACGACGACGGCGATCGCCAGGCCGATGACCAGGCCGATGACGATGCCGATGATGGTGTTGCCGTGCTGGCGCGAGCGTGGAGTAAGGCTGGAGCGGAAATTCATTGTGCGGGATGTCCTTCGCAATTACATTTTGTTGGGAGCGGAGACGCCGATCAGCGCCAGGCCGTTGCGCAGCACCTGGCGGGTGGCGACCATCAGCGCGATACGGGCCGCCTTCAGTGCTTCGTCTTCCACCAGCACGCGCTCGGCGAAGTAGAAGCTGTGCAGGTTGGCGGCCAAGTCGCGCAGGTAGAACGCGATCTGGTGCGGGCCCAGCTCCGCTTGCGCGCGCGCCAGCGTTTCAGGGTAGGCGGCCAGGGTGGCCAGCAGCGTCGCTTCGGTCGGCGCGGTCAGCGGCGACAGGTCGACGTTGGCCAGCGAGGCTTCGTCGCCGGTCCACTGTTCCAGCATGCGGCAGATGCGCGCGTGGGCGTACTGCACGTAATACACCGGGTTCTCGTCCGAGGTTTTCAGCGCGACGTCGACGTCGAACACGAACTCGGTGTCGGCCTTGCGCGAGATGAGGAAGAAGCGCACCGCGTCGCGGCCTTTTTCGATGTCGCCGCCGCCCGACCATTCGATCAGGTCGCGCACGGTCACGTAGGAGCCGGCGCGCTTGGAGATCTTGACCTCTTCGCCGCCCTTCATCACGGTGACCATCTTGTGCAGCACGTAGTCCGGGTAGCCTTGCGGGATGCCGACGTTGACCGCCTGCAGGCCGGCGCGCACGCGGGCGATGGTGCCGTGGTGGTCCGAACCCTGGACGTTGATCGCCTGGGTGTAGCCGCGCTGGAACTTGACGATGTGGTAGGCCACGTCCGGCACGAAGTAGGTGTAGGTGCCGTCCTTCTTGCGCATGACGCGGTTCTTGTCGTCGCCGTAGTCCTCGGTGCGCAGCCACAGCGCGCCTTCTTCCTCGTAGGTCTTGCCGGATTTGTTGAGCATGTCGACGGCCGCGTCGACCTTGCCGTCGGCGTACAGCGACGATTCGAGGTAGTAGTTGTCGAACTTGACGCCGAAGGCTTGCAGGTCGATGTCCTGCTCGTTGCGCAGGTAGGTCACGGCGAAGTGGCGGATCGATTCGATGTCTTCGACGTCGCCCGAGGCGGTGGCCGGCGAGCCGTCCGAGGCCGACACGGTTTTCTTGAGTTTGAAGTCTTCGGCGATGTCGGCGATGTAGTCGCCGTTGTAGGCCGATTCGGGCCATTGGGCGTCGCCCGGCTTGTAGCCGCGCAGGCGCGCCTGCACCGAGTTGGCCAGGGTCTGGATCTGCACGCCGGCGTCGTTGTAGTAGAACTCGCGGGTGACCGCGTAGCCCTGGGAGCCGAACAGCGACGACAGCGCGTCGCCCAGCGCCGCCTGGCGGCCGTGGCCCACGTGCAGCGGGCCGGTCGGGTTGGCGGAGACGAATTCGATGATGACGCTCTTGCCCTTGCCGGCATCGGCGGTGCCGAAGGCGGCGCCTTGCGCCAGCACGGTCTTGACCACGGCCTGCTTGGCGGCGGCGCTCACGCGCAGGTTGATGAAGCCCGGGCCGGCGATGTCCGCCGATTCCACCAGGCCTTTGCCGGCCGGATTGGCCAGCAGCGCGTCGACCACTTTGGTGGCCAGTTCACGCGGATTCATTTTCAGCTGCTTGGCCAGTTGCATGGCGATGTTACAGGCCACGTCACCATGCGACGGGTCGCGCGGGCGCTCCAGCACAACGTTGGCGGCGACTTCGGTGCCGGCCAGGATGGGGGCGAGGGCGGCCTGGAACAGGGCGGTGATATCTTGTTTTTGTTGGGCGAGCATGAGCAAAGTGGCGGCTGAACCGCGTGTGTAAAAACATCCGAAAGCGAAAACGGCCGGCGCGCTGGCACCGGCCAAACAGCGGTAATTATACTGGTTTGCCGCACCGGGGTCATCGCTGCAAGCGGACCACGCGCGCGCGCGATCGATAGCAACAATACCCCAGCGCGTCAATCGCCGCATCCAGTCGTGCCATTACAGAACCGTAATGCGGTACTGGTTGCGACCAGCCTGCTTTAAAAATAAGATGGACAAACGTTATAAAAAAAGAATTTAAAAACATAAAACATTCCAAAAAGACACTTTCGATGACTGACTGAAGAGGGGAATCGCCATGGTTGAGCTGGACCGGAATGAGATTGCTGTACTGCGCGACAAGATCAACGACCACTGCATCTACCGGCTGCCGGCCAAGTCGAAGGAGCTGCCCGCCATGAACGGGGCCGGGTTCTACACCTGGCAGTTCTACCTGCGCGCCGCGCTGCTCGACGCGCGCAGCCTGCGCACCATCTGCGCCGATTTCTGGCAGCGTTACGCGGCCGCCTACGAGGCCGAGCCGTTCCAGATCGCCGGCGTGGAGTCGGCGGCGGTGCCGATGATCACGGCGCTGGTGTGCTCGGCCGCGGAACGCGGCATCACGCTGAACGCCTTCACCATCCGCAAGGACCGCAAGGAATATGGCCGCCGCAACCTGATCGAAGGCAAACCCAACGACCTGCCGGTGCTGTTCATCGACGACCTGACGTCGCCCCAGCATAACGCCTTCTGGCACGCGGTCCACGCGATCTCGCTGCACGGCATGACGCTGGCCGACGACGCTTATGTGCTGGTGCGCAAGCAGGAGAGCCAGGTGTCGCCGTACATCGCCACGTCGATCGGCCGGGTCAAGGTGCAGAGCCTGTTCACGCTGGACGACTTCGCGCTGGAGCTGGACGACTACCACGCCGAGAAGCACGCCGCCGTCGTCGCCATGGCCGGCCGCGCGCTGGCCGCCTGAGACCGACGCATCGCGCGCAATGAAGCCCGACATGGCCTTGCCCGTCCAAAGCGTCCAGCCGGCCGCGCCGCCGCTGTTCCGGCCGGAGGCGCTCGACGAGGCCCGTTCGCGGCTGGGCGCGCCGGTCAGGCTGCTGGGCGTGTCCGGTTGGGCGATGACGCTGTTTTTTGTCGCCCTGCTGTTGGCGGCCGCGGTCTTCGCCTGCACCACGCGCTATGCGCACAAGGAGAATGTGTTCGGCCAGGTGACCCCGGTGGAGGGCAGCCTGCGCATCATCGCCGGGCGCAGCGGCATCGCCCAGCAGGTGCTGGTGCAGGAGGGGCAGGCCGTGAAGGCAGGCCAGGAGCTGATCGGCGTGTCGTCGGCGCCGCGCCTGCAATTGGGCGCGACGCTCAGCGACAGCCTGCGCCGCAACCAGGACAGCCAGTTGCAGGCGCAGCGCCTGCAGGCGCGGGCGCGGCTGGACCAGCTGCAGCGCCAGCTGGACGAGGTGGCCGAACGCCGGCGCAGCGTGGCCGAGGACGTGATCAAGTTGCAGGAGGCGTGGCGCCTGCAGCAGTCGCGCATCGAGATCCAGCAGCAGGCGGTGGCGGCGGCGCACGCGTTGAGCGAGCAGGGCATGCTGTCGCCGCTGGCGACCCGCAGCCGCGACGACGAGCTGATCGCGGCGCGGCAGACGCTGGCCGGCCTGGAGCGCGAGAAGGCGCAGCAGCAAAGCCTGCTGGTGCAGCTGGCGGCGCAGGCCGCGCGCCTGAACGCCGAGTCGCGCATGGTGCGCTCGGAAACCGACAACACCGAGGCGCAGACCGCCGAGCGGCAGATGGTGTCCGAGGCGACCTACGCCGATCACCTGACGGCGCCGGCCGATGGCGTGGTCAGCGCGCTGCAGGCCCATCCCGGCGCGCCGGTCACCGCCAACGAGACGCTGGCCATCATCATTCCCAAGGGCCGCGATCCGCGCCTGCCCGCGCTGGAGGTGGAGCTGTGGGCGCCGTCGCGGGCGATCGGCATGATACGGCCCGGCGCCCGCGTGCACCTGATGTATGACGCTTTCCCTTACCAGACCTTCGGCGTCGCGCGTGGCGTGGTGCGCGAGATCGCCAGCGCGCCGGTGATGCCGAACGAGCTGCCGGTACCGATCGAGACCAAGGAGCAGTTGTTCCGCATCCGCGTGGCGCTGGAGCGCACCGCGCTGACGGCGTATGGCCGCGACTGGCCGCTGACGCCCGGCATGCGGCTGAGCGCCGACCTGGTGCTGGAGGAGCGCACGCTGCTCGAGTGGCTGCTCGATCCGCTGCGCGCCAGGCGGCAGGGGACATGAGCATGCGCGATTGGCTCTTATCAAGCGTGCGTCGCGCCGGCTGGCTGTCGGCCGGGCTGCTGGCGCTGGCCGCTGCTGCTCCCGCTGCTTCCGCCGCCGCTGCCCTTGCTGCCGCTGCTGCCGCTGCTGCGGGCCCCGCCGCCGCTGCCAGGCCCGTCATCGGCCCGCGCCTGCTGCTGGTGCAGAAGGATGGCCGCGCCGCGCTGTTCCTGCCGGAGAGCCATGTCGGCTCGGCGGCGCAGGACGACGCCTACTTCCGCTCCGTCATCCGGCCGGCTTTTGCCGCCAGCAGCGCCTTGCTGGCGGAGCGCTCGAAAGTGTCGTGGTTCGACAGTACTTATTACCAGTCCACCTGCCCGGACGAGGGCCAGGCCGAGGCGGCGCTCGACGCCGACCTGAACGCCGCCTTGCGCCGCAACGCGCCGGCCGTGCCGCCGGCATTGCGGGCGGTCTCTCCGCTCGACCGGCTCGATACGCTGGGGCGTTTCATCCGCTTCCACTGGCTGTTCGTCAACGCCCACAAGCGCGCCTACGGCCAGTTGCCCGACGCCGCCTCGCCCGCGCGCAGCTTCAAAATCCGCAACGCGCAATCCGGCGTGCTGCTGGCCGGGGCGCCGCGCCGCGCCGACTCGGTGGAGGACACCGGCACCTGGCTGCATGCCTACTGCGCGATGCCGCCGGCGCAGCGCGCGTCGCTGATCGCCGACGCCATCGCGCAGAGCCTGGCGCCGCCCGATCCGGCGGACGCGGACCGGTCCCCGGAGCAGCTGCGCGCCGCCACCGACCGCGACACCGACACCAGCTATCAACGCGCGCTGGACGACCTGCGCGCCACCTTGCGCGCGCCGTTCCCCACCGGCCGGGCCGACGCGCCGCCGCCGGAGGCGGGCAACGCCAACTTCGCGCGGGCCTGGACCCCGGCCGAACTGACGATGAACAGATTCATGATCGTCGAACGCAGCCAGGCGTGGGTGGCCGGCCTGCCGGCGGTGCTGCGGCGCGAACGGCTGCCGTTCTACGCCCTCGGCGCCGCCCATTTCGCCGACGGTCCGGCCGGCCCGGGCCTGATCACGCTGCTGCGCGACGCCGGCTACAGCGTGTCGCTGCTGCGCGACCGGCGCGAACTCGATGCGGCGCTGGCCCGCTTGCCGGCGCCGGCGGCCACGGCCAGGCCGGACGTGGCCGTGGCGGCGCGCCCCCTCAGCGGCGGCTGCCAGCGCGACGGCGGCGGCTACGGTTGCAGCTGGAGCGACAGCGCAAGCAGCTACCGGGTGCTGCAGATGCCGGGCGTGCCGCGGCAGGAGGTCTGGTCGGCCTGCTTCGAACGCGAGGGCATGCTGGGCCCCGAACAACACTGTGTTTCCGCCTTGCGCCAGGCCGGCGCCGAGCGCGCCGCCGATCTGGCGGGCGTCGCCGACAGCGCCACCGGACCGCCGCCCCGGCCGCCCGATCCCTGACGATCTCCCACCTGTTTTTCTGGTGACGGCCGGGTCCTCCCGCGCCGGCGCCGGTTTCTTGTCCCTTGAGCGCTCATCGGACTGTTGTGCCACGTCTGTTTTTTTAACTAATCAATAGGAGTAAAAATGCGTATTCTGAATGACGATGAAATGGATGCCGTCGCTGGCGGTCAAGGACACACGGTCGCGGCCCGCGTGGAGGCGCCGAAAACCAAGACCAAAAACAAGCCGGTGGGCATCCACACGCTGGAAGAGGAAGAGCCGGGTGACGGCGGTGGCGGCGGCGATGGTGGTGGCGGCGGTGACGGCGGCGGTGGCGATGGCGGCGGCGGCGACTGGGGCGGCGACGGCGGCGGCGATACCGGCGCCAGCGGCGGCGACGACACCGGCGATACCGGCGGCGACGACGGCCATGGCAATGAGATCGGCGACCCCAACGCGCCGGTCGACGATCACGAGAACGATATCGAGCTGGCCAAGGCGGAAGCCAATCCGAAGGGCGACATCAAGCTCACCTGCAATTCCGAGAATGGCAGCAAGGTCTGCGTCGAAGGAAACGCCGAGCACTTTATCGTCACCACCATCGACAAGAACGGCAATGTCTCGGCTTACAGCTGCGGGCTGAACCCCGGCTACAGCTTCTCGTTCTCGCTGGATCTGTTCAAGTCGATCCGCGGCGGCTCGCTGAGCACCGAGTGGAAGCAAAGCCCTAGCTTCGATTGCAAGGTATTGACCGGCAAAGGCTAAACGACTTGCGCGACGCCGCCGGGCAGGGCGGCGTCGCCTGCCACCAGAAAGCCAGACGACTATGTATCAAGCATTCCAATCCGAAGCGGCCGAATGCGGCCTGGCCTGCGTCGCGCTGGTGCTGGCCTCGCACGGCGCGCCGGTCGACATCGCCGAGCTGCGGCGCAAGCACCATGTGTCCTCGCGCGGGCTGACGCTCAAGGAGGTGGCCGACATCGCGGCCGCCAACGCGCTGGTGACGCGCGCGGTGCGCTGCGAGCTGAACGAGCTGAGCGAGCTGCGCTGCCCGGCCATCCTGCACTGGGGGCTGCAGCATTACGTGGTGCTGGAGCGGGTGCGCGGCACGAGCGTGCGCATCAGCGATCCGGCCAGCGGCCGCAGCGACATGGGCATCGACGAGGTCTCGCGCTTCTTCACCGGCGTGGCGCTGGAGCTGGCGCCGGCGCCGGAGTTCAAACGGCGCAAGCAGAAAAGCCCGCTGAGCCTGTGGTCGTGGTTCCGGCTGGCGCCCGGCATGCAGGCCAGCCTGCTGCAGATCCTGCTGCTGTCGCTGCTGCTGCAGGTGTATGTGGTGGCCAGCCCGTTCTACATGCAGCTGGCCATCGACCAGGCCGCGCTCAAGGGCGACCACGGCCTGCTGGTGTCGCTGGCGCTGGGCTTCGGCCTGTTCGGCCTGTTCAACGCCGGCGCCGACGCGCTGCGCGGCATCGTCACGCTGCGCCTGTCGGCGCTGCTGAACTGGGATATGACGCTGCGCCTGTTCCGCCACATGGTGCGGCTGCCGCTGCCGTGGTTCCAGCGCCGCAAGCTGGCCGATGTGCTGTCGCGCTTCGACTCGATCGCGCCGGTGCGCGACCTGATTTCCGGCAGCCTGGTGACCACCGCCGTCGACGGCCTGCTGACCCTGGCCACCTTGGTCATGATGTATGTGTTCGCGCCGCAGCTGGCCAGCGTGGTGCTGGCGGCGGTGCTGCTGTACCTGGTGGTGCGGCTGGCCGCGCTGCCGATTTCGATCCGGCTGGGCATGGAGGCGCTGGGCGCGCGCATCGCCGAGAACGGCAAGCGCATCGAGACCATCCGCGCCATCCAGACGCTCAAGGTGATGGGCGCGGAAAGCGCGCGCGAGAGCGACTGGGCCAACAAGTTCGCCGCCACCATCCGCCGCGAGCAGGCGCAGAACGTCGCCAACCTGTGCTTTGCCGGCATCCACGGCCTGCTGGAGACCGGCGTCACCGTGGTGCTGATCTACCTGGGCGCGCGCGCGGTGATGGACGGCGCCATGTCGGTCGGCCTGCTGTACGCCTTCATGTCCTACCAGGGGCAGTTTTCGGCGCGCGCCAGCGCGCTGTTCGACCAGATCATCCACTGGCGCCTGACCGATATGTATTCCTACCGGCTGGCCGACATCGTGCTCACGCCCAAGGAGGCGCGCATCGACGAGGCCAGCGTGGCGCAGCCGCATATCGCCGGCGCGCTGGAATTCGTCCATGTCGGCTTCGCCTACGCGCCGCAGGAACCGCCCATCCTGCGCGATGTGTCGTTCGCCATCGAGCCGGGCGAGTTCGTCGCCATCGTCGGCGCCTCGGGCGCCGGCAAGTCGACGCTGCTCAAGGTGCTGTGCGGCCTGTATCCGGCCAGCGCCGGCCAGGTGCTGCTGGACGGCCGTTCGCTGGAGTCGTGGGGGCCGAAGGCGTCGCGGCGGGCGCTGGGCGTGGTCATGCAGGACGATGAGCTGCTGGCGGGCACGATCGCCGAGAACGTCGCCTTCTTCGACGAGCACATCGACATCCAGCGGGTCTGGACCTGCCTGGAGCAGGCTGCCATCGACCAGGATATCCTGCGCATGCCGATGCGGGTGGAGACCTTTATCGGCGAGATGGGCGCCACGCTGTCGGGTGGCCAGAAGCAGCGGGTGCTGCTGGCGCGGGCGCTGTACCGCCAGCCGCGCCTGCTGGTGCTGGACGAGGCCACTTCCCACCTGGACATGCGGCGCGAGTCGGAGATCAACGCCGCGCTGCGGTCGCTGACCATCACCCGCGTGATCGTGGCGCACCGGCGCGAGACCATCGCCGCGGCCGACCGGGTGATCACGCTGGAGCGGGGCGTGGTGGTGTCGGACCGCCGCCGGGACGAGGCGGCCGGGGCGGCCGTGGCGGGCGCCGGCGACGGGTCCGGCCTGCCCTGGACCGGCGCGGACGGCGGGGCGGAGGGCGCAAATATGTAGCGTTACACTTTGCTTCATGCCCTAGTCATATGCACTGCTGTATACTGCGCGATCACGCCCGCACGCCAGACCTGGAATTAGCATATGAACAAGCGCCCGACGCTCTCTTTGAAGTCCCCCGCCAAGGCGGCAGCGCCCAAGCTGCGCGCCAGCCATGCGCGCGACCTGAAACCGGCGCTGCAAACCAGCTTCCAGACCGGCCTCAAGCCCGATTCGCTGGCCTACAGCCTGATCGGCGCGGCCCAGGCCGTGGCCCAGGTCCGCACCGGCACCAACCTGCCGCAGGCGCTGGCCCAGGTCTGGGCCAAGGGCGACGCCACCCCGCAGGCGCGCGGCGCGATGCAGGACATCGCCTACCGCTGCATGCGCCAGCTGGGCCAGAGCGAGGCGCTGATCGGCCTGATGGCGCCGAAGGCGCCGGAGCCGCTGGTGGCGGCCCTGCTGGCCTGCGCGCTGGCGCTGATGACGGCGCCGGACGAGGTCCAGCCCTACGAAGAATTCACCGTGGTCGACCAGACCGTGACGGCGGCCGACGCCCATCCGGACACGGCGCGCGCCAAGGGCATGGTCAACGCCGTGCTGCGCCGCTTCCTGCGCGAGCGCAAGGCGCTGCTGGAGACCGCGCTGCTGCAGCCGGTGGCCAAGTGGAACTACCCGCAATGGTGGATCGACGCGGCCAAGGCGGCCTGGCCGCAGGACTGGCAGGGCGTGCTGGCGACCGGCAACAGCGCGCCGCCGCTCACTTTGCGCATCAACGCCCGCAAGACCACGATGGAACAATACCTGGCCACGCTGGCCGCGGCCGGCATGGCGGCCACCCAGATCGGCCCGTACGCGGTGCGCCTGGCCAAGGCGGTCGGCGTGAGCCTGATCCCCGGCTTCGCCGACGGCGTGGTGTCGGTGCAGGACGCCGGCGCCCAACTGGCCGCGCCGCTGCTCGATGTCCAGGACGGCATGCGGGTGCTGGACGCCTGCGCCGCGCCCGGCGGCAAGACCTGCCACATCCTGGAGCTGGCCGACGCCCGCGTGACCGCGCTGGACGCCGATCCCAAGCGCCTGGCGCGGGTCGGCGAGAACCTGGAGCGCCTCGGCCAGCACGCCACGCTGCGCACCGCCGACGCCCAGAGCGCCGGCTGGTGGGACGGCGTGGCCTTCGACCGCATCCTGGCCGACGTGCCGTGCACCGCCTCCGGCATCGTGCGCCGCCACCCGGATATCCGCTGGCTGCGCCGCAAGGGCGACACGCTCCAACTTGCAACACTTTCGTCCAAAATCCTCGACAACCTTTGGCAGATGCTGGCACCGGGTGGTAAATTGCTATTCGTGACATGTTCCTTGTGGCCGCAGGAATCCGAGGCGCAGGCAGCCGCGTTCGCAGTACGCAACCAGGCTGTGCGGCTCGACGCGCCGGGCCAGTTGCTCCCCGCCGGTGGCACAGGGCAGGATCACGATGGGTTGTTCTACGCGCTGTTCCAGAAAAATGCGTAACCGTTTTGCCTGTTTAGTCGCCCCTTTGCTATCGACGGACCTTTTGAGCACCGGCCCCCACGTGACATCACGATTTTTCCGCCTCCTGATCGGACCCTTGCTGCTGATGATGGCCTGCCTGCTGCCGCAGACGGCGGCCGCGGCCGACGGCGTGGAAATCCGCCGCTGGCAGATCGAGGCCAGCGACGACGGCTACCGCCTCAACGGCCGCTACGGCTTCGAGCTGACCCACGACATGGAGGACACGCTGCAATACGGCGTGACCCTGTACTTCACCACCGAGATCGAATTCACGCGGCCGCGCTGGTACTGGTTCGACGAGAAGGCCATCGTCAAGCGCCAGACCATCAGCCTGTCCTACAACGTGCTGACCCGCCAGTACCACGTGACGGTGGACGGCAACGTGCGCCAGACCTTCTCGTCGCTGGACGACGCGCTGTTCCTGATCCGCAGCCCCAACCGCTGGCTGGTGGCGCAGCGCGGCCAGCTGGAGGTGGGCAAGACCTACAACGTCAAGCTGAGCATGGGCCTGGACCCGAACTATGTGTCCAAGCCGCTCAAGGTCACGGCGCTCAACAGCAATGAATGGCGCCTGGCGTCCGACAAGAAAATCTTCCAGTACAAGGCGGAGTAAGTGAGCACTGCCTTGCGGTACTTCTCCGTCGTCGGCGGCGCCATTGTCAGTATCCTGCTGTTTCTGCTCGCGTCGGCCTCCGACAACTCCGGCTTCTTCGACCGCTACTACGCCTGGCTGCTGGGCCTGAACGCGGCGGTGGCCGGCGCGCTGCTGCTGCTGGTGGCGGTGTCGCTGTTCAGGCTGTACGGCCGCTACAAGAGCGGCAAGTTCGGCTCCAAGCTGATGACGCGGCTGGTGCTGCTGTTCGCCGCCATCGGCGTGCTGCCGGGGCTGGTGATCTTTTTGGTGTCGGTGCAGTTCGTTTCGCATTCGATCGATTCGTGGTTCAACGTGCCGGTCGAGGAGGCGCTGGAGTCCGGCATCAACCTCAGCCGCGCCGGCCTGGACGCGGCCTTGAAGGAACTCACGGCCACCGCCAGCCAGACCGTGCAGCAGCTGTCCGAACAACCGTACGGCACCGAGCGCGCCACCCTGGCCGGCCTGGTCAAGGAGCGCGGCGGCATGCAGAACGCCATCATCGTCGACGGCGACGGCGGCCTGATCATCAGCGCCCGCGCCAGCCGCAGCGGCAACCTCAGCGCCGACCTGCCGACCCGCGAAATGATGGCCAAGGCCAAGGACGGCGACGGCTACGGCGCGCCCGAGGGCGGCAGCGAGCTGCGCAGCAACCTGATCAACGCGCCGGTCAATCCGCAGGACAACGCCACCCAGCTGCGGCTGCGCGTGGTGATGGCGATCCCGGACCGGGTGCAGGACAACGGCACCCATCTGGCGCCGCGCTACCTGCAGCTGATCCAGCTGGCGCCGGCCCAGCTGGCCGCCGACGGCGAGACCATCCGCAGCGCCTATTCGGACTACAAGGAACGCTTCGTGGCGCGCGTGGGCCTGCGCAAGATGTACATCGTTACCTTGACGCTGACCTTGCTGCTGGCGGTATTCGGCGCCATCGCCAGCGCCTTCCTGATCGCCAGCGACCTGGCCCAGCCGCTGCTGCTGCTGGCCGAGGGCACGCGCGCGGTGGCCGAGGGCGACCTGTCGCCGCGCCCCATCGTCGCCACCTCGGACGAGCTGGGCACGTTGACCCAATCGTTCAACACCATGACGCGCCAGTTGTCGGACGCCCGCAGCGCTGTCGAGCGCAATCGCGCCGCGCTGCAGAACGCCAAGGCCCACCTGGAATCGGTGCTGGCCAATATGTCGGCCGGCGTGATGGTGCTGGACCACGAGTTCCATCTGATCAGCTGCAACGACTCGGTCGAGCGCATCCTGCAGCAGGCCGGCGTGACGATGATCGGCCAGAAGCTCGACGAGATCGAGGGCCTGCAGGAATTCGGCGGCGCCATCGTGGCGGCGTTCTCGGCGCAGAGCGCGCAGTCGGCGGCCGGGCGCAACTTGCAGCGCCTGCACTGGCAGCGCCAGATCGAGGTGCCGCGCCGCTCGGCCAGCCTGGACGACAACGACCTGACCCTGCTCACGCGCGGCTCGCGCCTGCCGGTCGAGGGCGGCGGCAGCGGCTACCTGGTGGTGTTCGACGATATCTCGGACGTGATCTCGGCGCAGCGCTCGATCGCCTGGGGCGAGGTGGCGCGCCGTTTAGCGCACGAGATCAAGAATCCGCTGACGCCGATCCAGCTGTCGGCCGAGCGTTTGCAGATGAAGTTGGACGGCAAGCTGTCGGCGTCCGACAATGAATTGCTCAACAAGGGCACCGCCACCATCGTCAACCAGGTGGCGGCGATGAAGCGCATGGTCGACGATTTCCGCGACTACGCGCGCACCCCGCCGGCGGTGCTGGAACCGCTGGACCTGAACGCGCTGGTCGAGGAGATCCTGCACCTGTACCTGCGCGGCGAGGGCGACGACATCATCCATCCGCAACTGACGCCCGGCCTGCCGCTGGTGATGGGCGACGCCACGCAGCTGCGCCAGGTCATCCATAACCTGCTGCAGAACGCGCAGGACGCCATGGCCGAGCTGCCGCCCGGTTCGCCGCAAGCGCACATTGACGTGATCAGCGAAGCCATTCATTATCAGGGCGCGGACGGCACCACGCGCACGGCGGTGCGGCTGGCGATCTCCGACAATGGCCCGGGGTTCGCGCCCAAGATCCTGGCGCGGGCGTTCGAGCCGTACATCACCTCGAAGGCCAAGGGCACCGGCCTGGGCCTGGCGATGGTGAAAAAAATTATCGATGAACATGGAGGACGGATCGATATCCAGAACCATGTCGATAGAAGTGGCGCGTCGGTATTGATTTTGCTGTTAAAGTTAGCACCGGCGTCGCAAAATACCTGAGAAGCACTGATTAAAAAAATCATTGCCGGCCATGAGCTGGCGAAATGAGGAAGGCAAGGGAAGATGGCAAACATTCTGGTAGTGGACGATGAAATGGGTATCCGCGAGTTGCTCTCGGAAATCTTGAGCGACGAGGGACATGCGATACAACTGGCGGAAAACGCCCAGCAGGCGCGCGAGGCGCGGGCCGGCGGCGCGCCCGACCTGGTGCTGCTCGATATCTGGATGCCGGATACCGATGGCGTCACCTTGCTCAAGGAATGGCAGCGCGACGGCTTGCTGACCATGCCGGTGATCATGATGTCGGGCCATGCGACTATCGATACGGCAGTCGAGGCCACCCGCATCGGCGCGCTCAATTTCCTGGAGAAGCCGATCGCGCTGCAAAAGCTGCTCAAGGCGGTCCAGCAGGGCCTGACCCGCGCGCAGGAAACCGTGCGCGCGCCGGCATTGGCGCCGCGCCCGGTCGCGGCGGCCCAGCCCGAGGAAGCGCAGGGCTTCAACCAGCCCAACCCGGCGGCGGCGATCTCCGTGCGCGGCGGCGCCACCGTGGCCGGCGCCGACAACCACATGTTCAACCTGTCGTTCGACCTGCCGCTGCGCGAGGCGCGCGACGCCTTCGAGCGCATGTACTTCGAGCACCACCTGGGCCGCGAAGGCGGCAGCATGACGCGCGTGGCCGAGAAGACCGGCCTGGAGCGCACCCACCTGTACCGCAAGCTCAAGCAATTGGGCGTGGAGCCGGGCAAACTCGCAAAAAAGGGCGCCTGAGCCCGTGACCGGACCCATGTCCACCGGCGCAGCCCCAGTCAAGCGGGCGCCGGTGTCGACCTGGCTGGTGACGGGCTCCCGCGCCGGAGAGCGCGAAGCGGCCATCGCGGCGCGCCTGGAAACGGGCGTGTCCTGCGTCGCCATCCTGGAAGGCCTGGCCGGCGGCAGTTCGGCGCTGGCCTTCGACGATCCCATCCCCTACGATCCCCCACCGCAAGTGTTGCGTATCGCACCCGGCTGCCTTCATTGCAGCGGTAATCTCATTTTGCGAGTAACATTGAACCGTGTGCTGCGCCATCCACCCGCGCGGCTCTACATCAGCCTGGCATCCGCCGAGCACCTCGAACTGCTGCGTTCCTGGTTGTCCGAGGCGCCCTACGGTGACTTGCTGGATTTGCAATCCGACATCGCGGCCTAAGCCCCGCCCGCTGATCGGCCTTGATTTGGCCTTGAATCGTCCGTTTTCAGCCCCATTTCGGTACTGAAGGCGCAACCGAGTAGTGTTACGCCCCCTTGTGAAAGGAAGCAACATGAACCTCATCTATAACAGCGAGCAATATAGTGTTGTCGAATTTGGCGCGGACCGTACGCTGGACGCGCTGCGTTTCGGCGGCTACGAGATTGTCGACAAAGGCGGCAAGCGCGAAATCTTCATCAACGGCATCCTGGCGCAACATTTCCGCCGCGACGTCAACGAGTTGATCGCGGGCGAGCCGACCATGGCGGAAATCGATGAATTTTTAGGCAGCTACGATGAGCTCATGAGCCATCCGGTGCTGCTGCACTAAGCAAAGCGGGCGGCGCATGGTATGGTTCTGCTGTAACAACAGAGAACCCGACCATGTGCCAACTTCTAGGAATGAACTGCAATGTCCCGACTGACATTGTGTTCAGCTTTACCGGCTTCGCCATGCGCGGCGGCCAGACCGATACCCACCACGACGGCTGGGGCATCGCCTTTTTCGAGGGCGCCGGCGTGCGCCACTTCGTCGACCACCAGGCCGCGATCGCCTCGCCCATCGCCGAGCTGATCAAGCGCTACCCGATCAAGTCCACCAACGTCATCGCCCATATCCGCAAGGCCACGCAGGGCCAGGTGGCGCTGGAAAACTGCCATCCCTTCGTGCGCGAGCTGTGGGGCCAGTACTGGGTGTTCGCCCATAACGGCGACCTGAAGGAGTTCGCGCCCGTGCTCAACGGCGCCTACCGCCCGGTCGGCAGTACCGACAGCGAGCTGGCCTTCTGCTACATTTTGCAGCACCTGCGCGCCCGTTTCGGCGAGCAGCGCCCGCCGCTGGCCGAGTTGCGCGCCGCGCTGGCCGACATGACGCGCGAGATCGCCGGCTACGGCACCTTCAACATGCTGCTGTCGTCCGGCGGCGAGCTGTTCGCCCACTGTTCGACCAATTTGTACTACCTGGTGCGCCAGTATCCCTTCGATACGGCCAAGCTGTCGGACGAGGATGTCAGCGTGGATTTCTCGCAGGTGACCACGCCCAACGACCGCGTGGCCATCATCGTCACCCAGCCCCTGACCACCAACGAGCAGTGGACAGCCTTCGCCGCCGGCGAGCTGAAACTGTTCATCGACGGCGTTCCGCAGGCCGGAAGCTGAGCCAAATTATCCAAGACAGGGCTAGATATTGCTGTCAGAATATTAGTACGGCGAAATATCAGCCCCATGTTTTGTACTGACAGAAGCGATGATCGATCTTACCCTACACGATACCGGCCCCCGGAGCCTGCGCGTGCGCGAGTTCTATCTGGGGCGCCAGCCTATCCTAGACCGCAATCAGACCGTGTTCGGCTATGAGTTGCTTTTCCGCAACGCTCCGGTCGGCCCGGCGCACATCACTAGTGAATTGTCGGCCACGGCCGCGGTGATCGCGCACGCCTCGCAGCTGGGCATGGAAAAGACCATCGGCGACGCGCTCGGCTTCGTCAATGTGGATGCGGACGTCCTGATGACCGACATCTTCTCCTTCCTGCCGCGCGAAAAAGTGGTGCTGGAAGTGGCCGAGAGCATGCCGCTGACGCCGCAGGTGCTGGCGCGCATGACGGACCTGGCCGGCCACGGCTTCCGCTTCGCGCTGGACGACTTCAGCGGTGACGGCGCCAACCTGGCCGCGCTGCTGCCGCTGACCGAATACGTCAAGATGGACCTGCGCGCGTTGCCGCCGTCCACGCTGGCCAGACTGGCGCCGCGCTTCCAGCAGGACAAGAAGAAGCTGGTGGCCGAGAAGGTCGAGACGCGCGAAGAATTCAAGAGCTGCCTGGACCTGGGCTTCGATTACTTCCAGGGCTATTACTTCTCCAAGCCGGTCATCATGAGCGGCAAGAAGCTGTCGCCGTCGCAGCTGGCGGTGATGGAGCTGATGACGCTGGTCACCTCGGACGCGGACAACCAGGAAATCGAGCGCGCCATCAAGCGCGACGTGTCGCTGGCGCTGAACCTGCTGCGCCTGGTGAACACACCGGCGGTCGGCGCGCGCCAGCGCATCGATTCGCTGAGCCAGGCGGTGACGATACTGGGCCGCCGCCAGCTGCAGCGCTGGCTGCAGATCATGCTGTACGCCGAACCCAGCAAACGCGGCCACAGCATGACGCCCCTGCTGATGCTGGCCACCACGCGCGGCCGCCTGCTGGAACTGTTGGCCGGCAAGCTGCGCCCCAGCCACCGCCATGTGGCCGATATCGCTTTCACGGTCGGCATCATGTCGCTGATGGACACGCTGTTCGGCATGCCCATGGCCGAGATCCTGGCGCAGATCCCGGTCAACGAGGAGGTGTCGCAAGCCTTGCTGCACCGCGCCGGCTTCTTCGGCGACCTGCTCAAGCTGGCCGAATGCATCGAACGCATCGAGGACATGGACGACCAGATCATGCCGGCGCTGAACGACCTCGCCATCTCCACCGATGAACTGGTGGAGCTGGAGATGTCGGCCTTCGAATGGAGCGACAACGTGGTGCGCTACGCGCTGTAACGCACCACCGCATCAGCTCACCACCTGCGGGCGGGTCATGTAGCGTGGCCCGCGCCCGGCCAGTGCTTGTGCAGCTCGGGATCGGTCTGCATCTCCCACAGCGCCAGCACCACCACGGCGATGCCCACCACGACCGAGTTCCACATCAGCTCGCGGTTGTCGGCGATCCGCAGCACCCACGGGGACACCGCGATCCATATCCCCACCAGCAAATTCAGCACCACAGCCCAGAAGTAGGTCTTGTACAGATCGAAGGCCGCCAGGATCGCCACCACCGCGCCGGAAATGAACGCGGTCCACGCCTGGATCGACGGTATCGGATATGCAAACACCCACGGGGAAATAAAGAACCACAGCCCTAGCAGCAGGATCACCTGATCCTGCCAGCGTTTGACGGTTGGATTGGTTGCCATATGCGCCTCCTTGCTCACAAGTCAAAATGCCGCCGGCTGGCGACGTTCATTCTTAGGCCGTCCACAAACGTAAAAGTTCACTCGCGCGCCGCAATGCGCTTGCCATAAAAGTATCGGACCGCTAAGCTTGCCGCTTATCGAAAACACACGACGGGATGGCGTATGGCATCGGTTTTACTCAGCGTGAATCAGGTCTCCAAATCGTACGGCGCGCGCAAGGCGGTCGACGGCGTGTCGTTCCAGGTGCAGCAGGGCCAGACCGTCGGCCTGATCGGCCCCAACGGCGCCGGCAAGTCCACCACGGTCGGCATGATCTGCGGCCTGCTGCGCAGCGACAGCGGCGGCATCGTCATGGACGGCGAGGCCATCGGCCAGGGACCCAGCGAGGCCAAGCGCAAGATCGGTTTCGTGCCGCAGGACCTGGCGCTGTACGAGGACCTGTCGTCGCTGGAAAACCTCAAGCTGTTCGGCGCGCTGTACGGGCTTAAGGGCGCGCTGTTGAAGCAGCGCTGCGAGCAGGCGCTGGCGCTGGTCAACCTGGCCGACCGCGCCCACGACAAGCCGTCCACCTATTCCGGCGGCATGAAGCGGCGCCTGAACATCGCCGCCGCGCTGCTGCACGATCCGCAATTGCTGATCCTCGACGAGCCCACCGTCGGCGTCGATCCGCAAAGCCGCAACGCCATCTTCGACACACTGGAAGCCTTGAAGGCACAGGGCCGCTCGCTGATCTACACCAGCCACTACATGGAGGAAGTGGAGCGGCTGGCCGACCACATCGTCATCATCGACCACGGCAAGGTGCTGGCCGATGAAACCCCGGCCGCGCTGTACCGCCGCTTGCCGGCGCAGGCCGCCTTGCACGCCGAGTTGTCCGCCGCGCCGTCGGCCGCGCTGTTGTCGGGCGTGCGGGCGCTGCCCGGCGTGACCGGCGCGCAGGGCGAGGGCAACGCGCTCGACATCGGCCTGGCCGACGCCTCGCACGCGCCGGCCACGCTGGCCTGGCTGGCGGCGGACTGCGCCACGGCGGGCGTCACGCTGCTGCACTTCGCCACCGCCAAGACCTCGCTGGAAAACATCTTCCTCAACCTGACCGGCCGCAGCTTGCGCGACTGATAGGAATCTCCATGACTGCATTGATCGCCCTGGTCCGCAAGGACCTGATCCTCTACATCAACGACAAGCGCGCGCTGATGCTGCACCTGCTGATGCCGGTCATCCTGGCGGCGTTCTTCGGTTCGCTGTTCGGCGGCGGCTCGGAAGCCAAGACCAGCAAGATCGAAGTGGGCCTGGTGCAGTTGGACCAGTCCGACAGCGGCAAGAAAATCGCCGCCGGCCTGAAGGCCGACAGCGCGTTGAAGATCGTCGAGCTGAGCGCCGACGACGCCAAGGCCAGGGTCCGCGCCGGCAAGCTGCCGGTGGCGGTGGTGATCCCCGACGGCTTCGGCGAACAGGCGGCCGACGCGCTGTTCGGCGGCCCGAACAAGCCGCAGCTGCCGGTCTACTACGACCCGTCGCAATCGACCGTGCTGGCCATGGTCAAGGGCCTGTTGACGCAGCAGGTGATGCAGGTGACCAGCGCCGCCGTCATCAGCCCCAAGGGCACCAGGACCACCGAGAAGCAGCTGGCCGCGCTGCGCGCCAGCACCGACAACAACCCCGACAACGCGCAGTTAAGCGACTTCCTCACCAGCCTGAAGAAATTCCAGGACCAGCGCGCCGCCGCCGAGGCCGGGAAGGAAGCCGCCGCCAAGGCCAGCGGCAAGCCGGCGCCGGCCGCCGAGCCGGTCGGCATGACCATGCCCTACACCACGCAGGACCAAGCGCTCAGCAGTGGTCCCAAGTACAACGGCTATGCGCATTCGTTCGCCGGCATGGGCGTGCAGTTCATCCTGTTCATGGGCATCGACATGGGCGTGGGCATTTTGCTGGCGCGCCGCACCGGCGTCTGGAACCGCCTGCTGGCGGCGCCGGTGTCGCTGATCACGGTGCTGGGCGGGCGCGCCATCTCCGGAACCCTGATCGCGATGGGGCTGATGTGTGCGATGTTTGCCTGCGCCGCGCTGATCTTCAAGGTGCAGATCGGCAGCGTGGCCGGCTTCCTCGGCATCGCGGCCAGCTTCTCGCTGATGACGGCGGCGTTCGGCCTGCTGATCGCCGCCTTCGGCAAGACGCCGGAAGCGGCGCGCGGCATCGCCACCTTCGCCACGCTGATCATGGTGATGCTGGGCGGCGCCTGGGTGCCGTCGTTCGTGTTCCCGGAATGGGTGCAGCAGCTCACGCTGGTGGTGCCGACGCGCTGGGCGATCGACGGCTTCGACGCCGTCACCTGGCGCGGCCTGGGCCTGGAAGGCGCGCTGGTGCCGATCGCCGTGCAACTGGGCTTCGCGGTCGTGTTTGGCGGTATCGCCGCTTGGAGGTTCTTGCGCGACCAAAAATAATGGACGCGGAGGCCTATTTGACGACCGGCGTTGTGACCCAGTGTTTGCTCTTTTGCCCGTTCGCGTCTACGGTCTCCATCCACTGGCCCTGGTAAGGCGTGTGATGTGTGACCATCTTGAAGTCCAGTGCGTTTCGGGTGAGTACCGTTCGGCCGGTGACGAACGCCGTCGCGGCGATAATCGAGTCGGGTAGGCGCTTTCTGCCATGTCCGTAGCCGGTGATCGGGTTTTTGTTGAACGCCGCCGCCAGCTTGATGATCTGGTCGTTAGTATGTATTACTTGAACTGTTTGCGCAGCTTGTCCAGCTGCCAGGAACGCTTCAAACATCGCCAGTTCGGCGGGTTCGCAGCCAGAGGCGACTTCTGCGTAGGTGATGGCGCTCATGGCAATGTCGATATGACTGTCAAGCACGTACTTTGCGTCTGGAACTCCACCCAGCGCATCAATCCAAATGTTCGTGTCGATGATGACTGGCTGATCGATTACCATGCTTTGCGCATCTGATCCTGGTATTCAATGCCGTCCACAGGGCCACCTTCGCGGTCTTTCCACATGCCGGCAATCATGCTGACGGCCTTGCGGTGCATCGCCAAGCGCTCGGCTTGTAGCTGGGCTTCGGATTTGGCTACGGCCTGCTTTGCCTCCACCGCCGCAGTTGATGCATTTCCCGCTTTTTGTGCCTTTGCAGTCATATTCATGATTTCCTCAAAGGTGTATCGCCATGGACAATACAGTATCACCGATGCATAGGCATGTGTGTCATTTGAATAAAATCAAACACTTGTGCTGTGTCCACGTCGGCTCTGGATTGGCAGCTAAAGTTTCCGTAAATCAATCCGATACATAAGGATACAAACCGTTCCGTGAGCATTTTTAATGGCGTTATCCGTCAGAGCCCTGATTGCGCATTGCGTGAATCAGGTGATCCGTCAGTACTATCCCGAGCAATACTGTTCGTTGTGCCATGTTTACGCTGTCATTGGCTCCAACTTGGCCAGCATCGTGCTGGGGCGGGTGTACCGGCCGGTGGCGGGCTTGGCCGCGGTCGATTGCGGCGGCGGGCAGTTGATGCGCATGATGGATAACTCGGCCTTCGCCAATCCCGCCGGCGGGTCGTATCACTGCTGGATCGAATCGGCCGACGACCTGATCGCCGAGTGCGAAGTGATTGATTTGACGTTCCGCCACAACCATGTCTACGCGGTCAAGAACGGCTACGGCTGGCAGCGCGAGCTGCCGCCGGATTTCCTGTGGGGGCCGCGCAGCAGCATCGTGGTGCAGGCGCCGCCCGACGCGATTCCGTTGGCTTTCCCGGACGGCACCGTATGGCTGCATGAAACCGACGAGGGCTGGCAGTGGATGACGCAGCAATTGCTGGCGCATCAGAACGCCTTCGTGGCGCTGACGGCGGAGGCCCTGAAACTGTTCCAGGCCAGCCTGCCGCCGGACTCCAGGCTGCTGCCGCAGCCGGCCGAGGCGCCGGCCACTGTGGCGCTGGCCGAACTCTGAATCAGGACAGGTTGGGCGCCAGCCAGCGTTCCACCTCGGCCTTGTCCACCTGGCGGCGGGCGGCCATGTCGTTGACCTGATCCTCGCCGATTTTCCCCACCACGAAGTACTTCGATTCCGGGTGCGCGAAGTAGAAGCCCGATACCGCCGCGCCGGGATACATCGCGTAAGACTCGGTCAGCACCATGCCGATTTCCTCGGCCTGCATGGTGTTGAACATCTCGCGCTTGACGGTGTGCTCCGGGCAGGCCGGATAGCCGGGCGCCGGACGGATGCCGACATACTTCTCGGCGATCATGTCGTCGTTGCTCAGCGCCTCGCCGGCGGCATAGCCCCACAGGTCGGTGCGCACGCGCTCGTGCAGGTATTCGGCGAAGGCTTCGGCCAGGCGGTCGGCCAGGGACTTGAGCATGATCGACGAGTAGTCGTCATGCGCGTCCTCGAAGCGCTGCTCGTACTTTTCGATGCCCAGGCCGGCCGTCACGGCGAACATGCCGATGTAATCCTTGATGCCCGACTCTTTCGGCGCGATGAAGTCGGCCAGGCACTGGTTCGGACGCTGCACGCCGTCCACCACCGGCTTGACGCCTTGCTGGCGCAGGCCGTAGTAGGTGAAGTCGACCGTGCTGCGAGTGTCGTCGGTGTAGATCTCGATGTCGTCGTCGTTGACGCTGTTGGCCGGCAGCAGGGAGACCACGCCGTTGGCGGTCAGCCAGCGGCCGTCGATCAGCTTCTTCAGCAGCGCCTGGCCTTCGGCATACACCTTGGTCGCAGCCTCGCCGACGACTTCGTCGGTCAGGATGGCGGGGAAGGGGCCGGCCAAGTCCCAGGTCTGGAAGAACGGGCCCCAGTCGATGTACTTGGCGATGGTGGCCAGGTCGACGTTCTTGAACTCGCGGCGGCCGATGAACTTCGGCTTGACCGGCGCGAACGACAGCTTCATCTTGTTGGCGCGCGCGTCCTTCAGCGACAGCATCGGCAGCGCTTTCTTGTTGGCGTGCTGCTCGCGGATGCGCACGTAGTCCTGCTCGATCTCGTCGATGTACTGCTGGCGGCTTTCGGGCGTCAGCAGCGACTGCGCCACCGACACCGAACGCGAGGCGTCCGGCACGTACACCACCGGGCCCTCGTAGTTATGGGCGATCTTGACGGCGGTGTGGGCGCGGCTGGTGGTGGCGCCGCCGATCAGCAGCGGGATCTTCATCATGCGGAAATGCTCGTCGCGCTGCATCTCCTTGGCCACGTGGGCCATCTCTTCCAGCGACGGCGTGATCAGGCCGGACAGGCCGATGATGTCGGCGTTTTCCAGCTTGGCGCGCGCCAGGATCTCGGAGCAGGGCACCATCACGCCCATGTTCACCACCTCGAAGTTATTACACTGCAGGACCACCGAGACAATGTTCTTGCCGATGTCGTGCACATCGCCCTTGACGGTGGCGATGACGATCTTGCCCTTCGGTTTGGCGACGATGCCGGTGCGCGCCTCCTCGGCCTTCTTCTCTTCCTCGATGTAGGGGATCAGGTGGGCCACGGCCTGCTTCATCACGCGCGCCGACTTGACCACCTGCGGCAGGAACATCTTGCCCTGTCCGAACAGGTCGCCGACGATGTTCATGCCGTCCATCAGCGGGCCTTCGATCACGTGGATCGGACGGCCGTTGGCGGCCAGCACCTGCTGGCGCATCTCCTCGGTGTCCTCGGTGATGAACTGGGTGATGCCGTGCACCAGCGCGTGCGCCAGGCGCTTCTCGACCGGGGCGTTGCGCCATTCGAGGTTCTGCGCATCCTGCTTGCCGGCGCCGGCCTTCAGCGTGCCGGCGATGTCGATCATGCGTTCGGTGGCGTCCTCGCGGCGGTTCAGCACCACGTCCTCGACGCGCTCGCGCAGCTCGGCCGGCAGGTCGTCGTACACGCCGACCATGCCGGCGTTGACGATCCCCATCGTCATGCCGGCCTTGATGGCGTGGTACAGGAACACGGTGTGGATCGCCTCGCGCGCCGGGTCGTTGCCGCGGAAGGAGAACGATACGTTCGACACGCCGCCCGAGATCTTCGCGTGCGGCAGGTTGTCCTTGATCCAGCGGGTGGCGTTGATGAAGTCCACCGCGTAGTTGTTGTGCTCTTCGATGCCGGTGGCGATGGCGAAGATGTTCGGGTCGAAGATGATGTCTTCCGGCGGGAAGCCGACCGTGTTCACCAGCAGCTTGTAGGCGCGCTCGCAGATTTCGATCTTGCGCTCGAAGGTGTCGGCCTGGCCTTTTTCATCGAAGGCCATGACGATGACGGCGGCGCCGTAGCTCAGGCACAGCTTGGCCTGGCGGATGAATTCTTCTTCGCCTTCCTTCATCGAGATCGAGTTGACGATGGATTTGCCTTGCACGCACTTCAGGCCCGCCTCGATCACCGACCATTTGGACGAGTCGATCATGATGGGCACGCGCGAGATGTCCGGTTCGGAGGCGATCAGGTTGAGGAAGCGCGTCATGGCCGCCTGCGAATCGAGCATCGCCTCGTCCATGTTGATGTCGATGACCTGGGCGCCGTTTTCCACCTGCTGGCGGGCCACGCTGAGCGCCTCGTCATACTGCTCATTGAGGATCATGCGCGCGAAGGCCTTGGAACCGGTGACGTTGGTGCGCTCGCCGACGTTGACGAACAGCGAGTCGTCGTCGATGGTGAACGGCTCCAGGCCGGACAGGCGCTGCGCCACCGGCACGTGCGGCAGGGCGCGCGGCTTGACCGGGGCGAGGATCTCGCCGATGGCCTTGATGTGGTCCGGCGTGGTGCCGCAGCAGCCGCCGGCGACGTTGATGAAGCCCGCCTCGGCGAACTCCTTCAGCAGCGCGGACGTATCGGCCGGCAGCTCGTCGAAGCCGGTGTCGCTCATCGGGTTGGGCAGGCCGGCGTTGGGGTAGATGCAGACGTAGGTGTCGGCGATTTGCGACAGCTCTTCGGCGTAAGGGCGCATCAGTGCCGCGCCCAGCGCGCAATTGAGGCCGATGGTCAGCGGCTTGGCGTGGCGCACCGAGTTCCAGAACGCCGGCACGGTCTGGCCGGACAGGATGCGGCCGGAGGCGTCAGTCACGGTGCCGGAGATCATCAGCGGCAGGCGCGGCACGCCGGGGTTCTCTTCGTAGAATTTGTCGATGGCGAACAGCGCGGCCTTGCAGTTCAGCGTGTCGAAGATGGTCTCGACCAGCAGCACGTCGACGCCGCCTTCGATCAGGCCCTTGGTTTGCTCGTGGTACGCGTCGACCAGCTGGTCGAAGGTGATGTTGCGGGCGGCCGGGTCGTTCACGTCCGGCGAGATCGATGCGGTCTTGGGTGTCGGCCCGAGCGCGCCGGCCACGAAGCGCGGCTTGTCGGCGCTGGTGTACTTGTCGCAGGCGGCGCGCGCCAGCTTGGCCGCTTGCACGTTCATCTCGTAGGCCAGGTGGCCCATGTGATAGTCGTCCTGCGCGATGGTGGTGGCGCCGAAGGTGTTGGTCTCGATCAGGTCGGCGCCGCCGGCCAGGTAGCGCTCGTGGATTTCCTGGATCACCTGCGGCTGGGTCAGCGTCAGCAGCTCGTTGTTCCCCTTGACGAACAACTCGCGCGCGCCGCTATCGGCTGGCGCCGCGAAGTCGATGAATCGGCCATTGGGGCCGCCGCGGTAAGCGGTTTCGTCCAGCTTGTACTGCTGGATGATGGTGCCCATCGCGCCGTCGAGGATCATGATGCGGCGCGCAAGGATCTCGCGCAGCTGGGCATCGGTCTTGGACATGACGGGGCGGGACACGTTGTTATTCATTTGTTACTTTCTGAGGTCGTGGGCAAGCGCGCCGGAGATTGCTGGCGGCCTAAAATTATACGGCATCACGGAACTTGCTTCAGCGGACCGCCGCCGCGCAGCAACAATCTGCCAAATTTGCTTGTTTTTACATCGCGCGGCTTTGCGACACAGTGCGATACCCAGGCAATACAGTGCGCAATTCGCCTGCAACATGGCGCCGGGAGAATGGGCTTCCCTCCATTCACCGCGCGCCACGATGAAAATCTCCGTCATAATTTCGGCGCACCGCAAAGGCCGCGAGCTCGAATGCGTGCTGACCGGCTACGCCATGCAAAGCCGCAGGCCCGACCAGGTCATTATCGCGCAGGACGGGCGCGAGCCGGCGATCGGCGCCGCGCTGGAGGCGGTGCGGCGGCGCGGCTGGACCATACCGCTGCTGTACCAGAACCAGGAACAGCGCGGTTTCGGCAAGTACCGCGCCCTCAACCGCGCCGTGCTGGCCGCCACCGGCGACCTGCTGCTGTTCACCGACGGCGACTGCGTCCCACGAGACGACTTTGTGGCCAACTTTGTGCGGCTGATGCGGCGCGGGATTTTTTTATCGGGCGGCAGCCATGTCAGCATCCCGGAAGCCTATCACCTGCGGCACGACCTGCTGGAGGCGGTGCGCGACCAGAGCTTATTCGATTACCGCTACCTGAGCGCGATACCGGGATTTTGCAAGAGCGCCAGCCGGCTCACGCGCAAGCGCTGGCTGGCGCGCGCGCTGGACCTGCTTACGCAGCGCAACGCCTTCAGCGGTTCCAATAGCTGCGCCTGGCGCGACGACGTGCTGGCGGTGGGCGGCTTCGACGAGCGGATGGCCTACGGTGGCGGCGACCTGAACATGGGCTTGCGGCTGAACCATATCGGCGTGCGCGGCGTGCGGGCGCGCCACACGCTGGTCAGCCTGCACCTGGACCATGAGCGCAGCTACTACTGCGCCGACAAGGAGCGCGCCAATCACGATTGGAACCGCCAAGTGCGCCTAAGCCGCCTGGTGCTGCCGCGCGAGTCGCAGATTTGTGAGGATTTTTCCCATGTTGTCTGAGGCGTACCGCTGATCCACCGCAAGCGAGCACCCCGCAGCCGCGCGCACACTTTGATGGCGCGCGTAAGTGCTGCGCGTTCTATACTGTGATGGAGCGGCCATGCTCTATGAATGGGACGAGGGTAAAAATCAGCGCAACATCAAGAAGCACGGGGTTAGCTTTGAAGACGCTTCCGCTATCTTTGAGCATACGATGCTGACCTATTTTGACCCCAATGCTGGGTACGACGAGGACCGCTACGTCGCCATCGGACTGAGCGGCGTTCGCATGTTGACGGTTGTTTTTACAGAGCGGGGCGACGATACCGTCAGAATAATCTCGGCCAGAAGGTCGTCGCCATCCGAGGAGAAGCGATATGAACGAGGCTATTGATTTTAGCGATATCCCCGAGCTTGATGACGAGTCTTGCAAGGACGGGAAGATGCGGCCGCCGCTGACGCAAAAAGACACGGTACTCTTGGATCACGATATTTACGAGTGGTTCAAAAGTAAGGGGCCGGATTATCAGCAGCGGATTAATTTACTTTTGCGTAGCCACATGAAGCAGTAACGGCCCGGACGGAAAACTCCTATCTCGGCGTAGCGCCGGCGAAGAACATTTCGGTGGCGCGCTTGACCATCGCGCGGATTTCCGGCGGCGACAGCGGCGGCGGATTGCGCTGGTACAGGCGCACGTCCGCTTCCGCCGTCAGCAGCGCCAGGAATTGCTGCGCGGTGACCTTGGGATCGGCCCGGCGGATGTCGCCGCGCTCCATGGCACCCGACAGCACCCCCGCCAGCGTCTCCACCGACGTGCTCGGACCAGCGTCGTAGAACAATTGGCCGACGTCGGAGCGGCCCGACTCGGCCACCACCATGCGGTAGACCGCCAGCGCGCTCTTGTCGTTGCCCATCACGCCCAGCATCCGCTCGCCGAAATGCTCCAGCGCCGCCTCCAACCCGGCCGGGCTCATCGGCGCGGTCGACAATTCCCGTGTCGCGTCGGCCAGGTGGCCGGTGGCGCACGATTCCACCACCGCCTTGAACAACGCTTCCTTGGACGGGAAGTAGCCGTACAGCGTGACTTTCGATCCTCCCCAGCGCTTCGCCACCTCGCTCATCGTCGCGCCTTCATAGCCGGCCTCCTGAAACAGCGCGTCGGCTGCCTCGACGATGGCCTGGCGGCGCGCCTCGGTACGTACCTTCATTCCTGCTCCATATCTGAACCCCGTCGTACATTTTATGCGCAAAACACGCTTGACAGTAGTGGCTGATCATTCAATACTGTACGCATGTGTTCAGTTTTGAAAATCTTGAACGTCCGCCTTCCTCCCCCTCAAATAAGGTCTCACCATGCATTCCATACTCAAAACGCAGCTTCCGCTCGTCCTCGTCCTGTGCGGCGCCATCGCCGGTTGTGCCACCACCCAGCCGGTTCCATACGGCGGACTGGCGTCGGCCGAGCAGCTGCGCCCCAACGCCGGCGACAGGACCGGGCGCGTTCCCTACAGCTATTCGACGGCCGTCACGCTGCGCGATTATTCAAGCATCATCATCGATCCGGTGCAGGTCTATCGCGGCCAGGACAGCCAGTTCGAGGAGGTGACGGATGACGAGAAGGCCATGCTGGCCGCCTACATGCAGGGCGAGTTCGAATCGCGGCTCCGCAACCGCCTGCGCATCAGCCGGGACGCGGGCTGGAAAACGCTGCGCCTGAAGCTGACGCTGACCGGCGCCAAATCCAGCACGCGCTTCCTCAGCACCGTCTCGCGCTTCGACCTGGTCGGCGGTCCGTACAACATCGTCCAGAGCATCCGGGGCAAGGAGGGCACCTTCACCGGATCGGTGAGCTATGCTGTGGAGCTGTACGACGCCAGCACCAACCTGCTGGTGAGCGCCTACATCTCCAAACAGTATCCGAGCCCGATGAACATCTCGGCCAGCCTGGGTACGATGGACGCGTCCAAGGCCGGCATACGGAACGGCGCGGACGAGCTGCTCGCCGCTTTCAATTGAAAACATCTATACTTGTCGTTTGAAAAATTGAGGACATCCAATGCGCATTTCCCTCCCACTCCGCTTGATCGCCGCCGCCGGCGCGCTGGGCCTGGCCCTGCAGGCTAACGCCGACAGTTTCGTCTCCTCGGCATCGAGCGCCGGCTCCGCATCCAGCGGCAGCATTTCCGATTCGCTGAACGGTTCGAGCAACAGCTCGGGCGGCGACAAGCGCAAGGTCGCCGACGGTGAATACCGCATCATCCAGATCGCCGCCACGCCGGACCGCGCCGATCGCACCCGCGTCACGATGCAGGCCAACGATCCGCAGCAGCGCGTGGTGCTGGATCTGCCGCAGGTCACCTTCGACAAGCAGGGCCTGGCCGTCGGCGACGCGATGTATGCGCAGAACCGGGCGTACGGCATCGAGTTCGGTCGCGGCGATACGCACCAGCCGTTCTACCTGGTGCTGGCCGACGAGTGGTACGGCGAGCTGGCTTCGCGTCCGGTCTCTCTTTGAGGCCAGTCCGCGCGCTGGCGCTGGCCGCGCTGACCTGCGCGGCGCTGTGCGCGGCGGGAGCGGCGCAGGCTGGCGGTTCGTCGGGTGCATCACGCTTTTGCGACCGCGGCCAGCCGCTGACCGCCGCCGAACAAGACCGCTTGCTGCGCTTTGCCGCCGTGCTGCGCGAGGAATTGGCGGACGTCGGCGACGGCGTGGCGCTGGTCAGCCGCTCCGGCCTGGACTTGTCGCGCTTCGATATCCGCTATTCGCATGCTGCGCTGGCGTGGCGTTCGGACACCGGCGCCTGGTCGGCGCGCCAGCTGTACTATGCCTGCGATGAAAGCCGTCCCCGCATCTTCGACCAGGGACTGGCCGGCTTCGCGCTCGGCACCGACGATCCGGCGCTGGGTTATCTCTCCATCGTGCGCCTGCCGGCCGAGGCGATCGCGCCGCTGCGGCCCGCGCTGCTCGACGGCCCGCGCGTGCAGCATCTGCTGGCGGCCAAATACAGCGCCAGCGCCTACGCGTTCAGTGTGCGCTATCAGAATTGCAATCAATGGGTGATGGAGATGCTGGCCGCCGGCTGGGGCGATCTGCCCGACGGCGATGACTTGCGCGAACGCGCCCAGGCTTGGCTGCGCGAGGAGCGCTACACGCCGCAACCGGTGCAGGTGGGCTCGCGCTTTTTGATGCTGGCGTCGCACTTCGTGCCGCTGCTGCATCTGGACGATCATCCGGACGAGGACCGCTCGGCGATGCAGCTGCGCGTTAGTTTGCCATCGACGGTGGAGGCTTTTGTGCATCAGCGTTATCCGGCCAGCACGCGCGTGGAGTTGTGCCACGACGATGAGCAGGTTGTCATCCATCGCGGCTGGACGCCCATCGCCGCAGGCTGCAAGCCGGGCGAGGGCGACCAGGTGGTATCGCTACGCGATTAAGCTATTTCGGTGATCAGATTCGGGCGCGAACGGCGCACCTTCTTCAGGTTGACCAGCCAGTCGCCTTCCGGCTGGCGGTAGCCGATCGGCAGCATCACCACGCTGCGCAGCTTGCGCTCTTTCAGCGACAGGATCTCGTCGACGGCGGCAGGATCGAAGCCTTCCATTGGCGTGGCGTCCACGCCTTCAAACGCGGCGGCCACCATCGCCACGCCCAGCGCGATGTAGGCCTGGCGCGCGGCGGCGTCGAAGTTGGCCTGCTCGGTGCGCGCGGCCACGATGCCCAGCAACTGCTTGCGATAGGCTTCCCAGCCTTCGTTGATGAAGCCGCGCTGCTCGTTGGTCAGGTCGAACATCATGTTGACGCGGTCGGCGGTGATGTTGTCCCACGCGGCGAACACCAGCAGGTGCGAGCTCTCGCTGATCTGCGCCTGGTTCCAGCCCACCGTCTGGATCTTGGCGCGGAGCTCGGGATTGGTGATGACGAAGACTTCGAACGGCTGCAGGCCGCTGGAGGTCGGCGCCAGGCGGATCGCTTCCAGGATGTGTTCCAGTTTTTCGTCGGCCACCTTCTTGGCTGGGTCGAACTTCTTGGTGGCGTAGCGCCAGTTAAGCTTGTCAATTACATCGGTCATGTGTGAACTCCGGTGATAAATCGTTAACGCGCCCCCAGCCAGCAAGGTCTGGAGTACCGATCTATAATAAGTTTCAAGCTAACTTGAGAGTCAAGGCAGAAAATGAAAATAGGTGAACTGGCCCGTAAGACCGGCCTGACAACGTCCGCAATCCGGTTTTACGAGGAACAGGGCTTGCTATCGCCGATCTCGCGCACCGCCAGCGGTTATCGCGAGTACGCCAGCAACGCCACTGAGCGGCTGTATATGATCCAGGCGTCGAAGCGCTTGGGATTCTCGCTCGATATCATTCGTGGCATGTTCACGGAAAGCGGGCAGTGTTCGAAAACGAAGACGCTGGCGCTGACGGAGATCCGCCTGCGCGAGATCGAGGAGCAGCAGGCCACGCTGGCGCAGCAGCGCAGCGACCTGCTGGCGCTGCGCGTGCTGCTGGAGGACGAAAGCGTCAGCTCGCCGTGCCGGAAGAACTTTGCGGTGAACTAAGCGTCATCGTCGTCGACATCGCTCGCGCATCGTCCAGCCGGTCGTTCCCCCAGAACATGGCGTCGCCGACCAGGAAGGTGGGGGCGCCGAAGATGTGGCGGGCCTTGGCTTGTTCGGTGCGTTCGCGCAGCCTGGCCTTGTTCTCGTCGGTCTGCGCGGCGCGCAGGATGGCCGCGGCGTCCTGGCCCAGTGTGGACAATATCTCCGCCATGCATTGCTCGCTGCTGATGTCGCGGTCCTCGGCGAAGTTGGCCAGCATGGTGCGTTCGCAGAAGTCGGTCATCCACGGCTGCTCTTCGCACAGGATGCCGATGCGCGCGGCCAGCACCGAGTTGCGCGGGAAGGTGGACGGCTGCCGCCACGGCAGGCCGTACTTGGCGCACTGGCGCGGCATGTCCTGCCACACGTAGGCGCCTTTGTCCTTTTGCAGAACGAAGGGCGAGTTGTTCCAGCCGGCGTCCTTGAAGATGGGGCCGAGCAGAAAGGGACGCCACACCACGCCCTCCGGCGCCAGCTGGCGGATGCGCATCACGCTTAGGTAGCTGTAGTTGCTGGCGAAGTCGAACCAGAATTCCATTTTCATTTTTTTATCTCCCTTGGTAGATCAGCAGGCAGCGGATTTCGATGCTTTCCCTTGGTGGCGCGTCCGGCGGCGCATCGGCGTGCTCGAACGCGGCATGCGGCGTGTAGCGGGCCACCGGGCCGGGCGCGGAATCGAACTGCTTGAACACCAGTACCTCGTCGCGCGTCATCGCCGGGAAGTAGGACCATGCATGATCCGTATTGTGCACCGCCTGGTAGATTTCGCCGTTCCGCTCCGGATAAAAAATATCGCTGGCCACCAGGTCGGCGGGCGTGGCGCTGCGGGCGTCGCAGACGGCCAGCGGTGCGTCGAGCACGGGATGGCGGATCGGGCGCCACAGGTTGACGATGCTGTAGCGATGGACCTGCGCGGTGTCGCCTCGCAGTTCAAGTTCCAGCCGGCGTCGCGCGGATGCCGGCGTGAAGTCGCAATGCACGCGGCCCGCCGCGCCTGGGCGCTGGCCTTCGATGCGGCCGAACGCCTGCGGCGTGCCGGGCATGCGCTTGCGTACCAGATGGTCGAACACGAAGGCCTGGCTGGCGCCGGTCAGCGCCAGGGCCAGTTCCGCCACTTCGGGATAGTAGAGCCGCACGATTTCCTCCTTGTCGGTGAAGTCGCGCACGGCGCTGGGGGCTGGGCGCAGCAGATAGCCTTCGCGGTCCAGCGACAGGTGCGGGTCGGCGCGGGCGTCGCGTATCGTCACCGGCACGTGCTCGTAGCTGGCGTTCTGCCATGGCTGGCCGTCTGGCGGCGGGTACATGTAGGTGTATGGACGCTCCTGTGTCGGGCATAGATACTCCAGCGCGGCGGTGGTTGTATGTGTCATCGCGTTCTCCCTTAAAGCTCCATTGAATCCGATCGCCTTGCCGCGCTCAAACGATATATCCGGCGGTTTCGCATTCCTTTTTCGCATGCGTGATACATTCATGCCATGGCTAATCGTCTTCTGGATCTTCCTCCGCTGGACTTGCTGCGCAGTCTGGTCGCAGTCGGCCGGCGCATGAGTATCACGCTCGCCGCGCAGGACATGTGCGTGACGCAGTCGGCGCTCAGCCGTCAGATACAGGCGCTGGAGGCCACGCTCGGCTATCGCGTGCTGGTGCGCGGCCACCGCTCAATCGAGTTCACGGCCGAGGGGCGGCGCCTGTTCCGCCATGCCGACGCGATGCTGGAACAGCTGGGCGAGGTGGTGGCCAGCCTGCGGCCCGGCGATGCGCGGCAGGCGGTGACCATCAGCGCCAGTATCGGCGTGACGGCTTTGTGGATACTGCCTCGCTTGAACGCCTTCCAGCTGGCCGCGCCGCACATCGATGTGCGTGTGGCGGCCAGCAACCGCTTCGTCGACCTGGAGCGCGAGCAGGTGGATTTGTCGCTGCGCTATTGCCGGCCGCAGGATGCGCAGGAGGGCGCGTTGCGCTTGTTCGACGAGGCGCTGGTGCCGGTGGCGCATCCGGTGCTGGCGGTGTGCGCGATCGAGGATGCGGCGCAGTTGCGCCAGCAGGTGCTGCTGGAGTTTGACGATGTGTCGCGCCCGTGGCTGCAGTGGCCCGCATGGTTACGCGGCGCCGGCGCGGGGCGGATCAAGCCGAAGGGCGTGTTGCGCTTCAATCAGTATGACCAGGTGGTGCAGGCGGCGTTGGCGGGGCAGGGCGTGGCACTGGGCCGCCTGGAACTGGTGCGGCCCTTGCTGGAGCAGGGCAAGCTGGCGCTGGCCAGCGCGCTGCCGGCGACGGCCAGCGATTACGCGTACTGGTTAATCGCCCGCACTGCGCTCAGCGCGGATGCGCTCGTGGTCCGGGATTGGATAGTGGAAGAGGCGGCGCGCAGTGGCGGTCCGCTCAACGCCCGCCGCACGGCGCGGCGCAAGGCACGCGCCGGCGCGGGCTGACCGGCGTGGACTGAGTTACCGGCGCGGCTCAAGCTTATCAGGCGAAAGTCAAGCCTTCGAGCGGGAAGCCCTTGATGAATTCCGTCGCTGGCAGGCGTTTGCCGCCTGGCTTTTGCAGCTCGGTCAGGCGCAGCGAGCCGCTGCCGCACGAGACCACGATGCCATGCTGCGCATCGGCGGCCAGCACCTGGCCTGCAGGCGCCTTGCTGTCGGCTTCCAGCACTTCGGCGCCCCACAGTTTGACGTTGACGCCATTGACCGTGCCGTGCGCGCCAGGGAAGGGATTGAAGGCGCGGACCTTGCGGCCGATCTCCACCGCCGATTGCGAGAAGTCCAGCGCCGCTTCTTCCTTGCTGATCTTGGCGGCGTAGCAGACGCCCGCTTCCGGTTGCGTCACCGCTTCCAGCTGGCCGTGCTTCATCTTGCGCAGCGCTTCGACGATCATCTTGCCGCCCAGGGCGGCCAGCTTGTCGTGCACCATGCCGGTGGTGTCCTGCTCGCCGATGGCGATGCGCTCGATCAGCAGCATCGGGCCGGTGTCCAGGCCTTCTTCCATCTCCATGATGGTGATGCCGGTTTCGCTGTCGCCGGCCTCGATGGCGCGGTGGATCGGCGCGGCGCCGCGCCAGCGCGGCAGCAGCGATCCGTGGATGTTCAGGCAGGGCTTGATGTCCAGCGTGGAGCGCGGCAGGATCAGGCCATAGGCCGCCACCACCATCACGTCGTACGGCGTGGACAGCAGGCGCGCATGCGCTTCCTTCGCCTGCTCGGCGCGCACCGGATCCTTGCTGTCGGTGCGCAGCGACAGCGGCTGCAGCACCTCGATGCCCTGCGCCAGCGCGTACTGCTTGACGGCCGACGGCTGCAAGTGCATGCCGCGTCCCGCCGGGCGGTCCGGCTGGGTCAGCACCAGTGGAATCTCAAAGCCTGCTTCGTGCAGGGCTTGCAGCGCGACTGCGGCAAATTCCGGCGTGCCGGCGAAGATGACTTTCATGCGGTTTCCCTGTGTGGCTTAGAAGCGGCGGCCGGCGGCGCGCAGCTGTGCTTCGCGCGCCATGCCGCGCTCTTCCTTGACCAGCTTGGCCTTGATGCGGTTGCGCTTCAGCGGCGACAGGTATTCGACGAAGACCTTGCCCAGCAGGTGATCCATCTCGTGCTGGATGCAGACCGCCAGCAGGCCGTCGGCTTCCACTTCGAATGGCTGGCCCTTGACGTCCAGCGCGCGCACCTTGATCTGGGCGTGGCGTTCGACGCCGTCGTAGATGCCCGGCACCGACAGGCAGCCTTCGTCGTAGACCTGCTTCTCTTCGCTGGCCCAGATGATTTCCGGATTGATGTAGGCGACCAACGCGTCCTTGGTTTCGGAGATGTCGATCACGACCAGCTGCTCGTGCACGTCGACCTGCGACGCGGCCAGGCCGATGCCGGGCGCGTCGTACATGGTCTCGGCCATGTCGGCCACCAGCTGTTCCAGCTTGGCGTCGAAGACGGTGACTGGCTTGGCGACTTTATGCAGGCGCGGATCGGGGTAACGCAAAATATTTAAGATGGCCATATGCTGTGACTGTGTTGATAACTATGTGAAAACTAAGTGTATGCCTTGATAACGCGCGCCGCGCCGTGGGCGCCGCCGCCGTCATTTTCCCGATCAAAAACGCAACAACCGCGCCGGCTACCGTTGCGCGGTTTCTCTTGCTAGTTCAGGGTTTTATGGGCAGAATTTGATTCAATTTAGCAAGCCTTTTCCGTCGATAGGGCCTTCTTGCTAGCGTGTGCCTGCGCAGTTGTTTGCGCATTTACTGGATCTACTAATGAAAAATTTTAGCACAGTCGGCACCCGCTTAGTATTGGCGGCGCTTTTTTCGGGCTGGGCGGCGGCCTCCGCTGAGCCAATCAAATGTGAATTCCGCGCCGACGCGCCGGACCAGCACCAGGTGGTCAAGGGCGATACGCTGTGGGATATTTCCGGCCGTTTCCTGGAGCGCCCATGGTGCTGGCCCACCGTCTGGGGCATGAACCGCGAGGAAATCGCCAATCCGCATTGGATCTATCCGGGCCAGATCATCTGGTTCGACCGCGCCGCCGGCCGCCTGCGCCTGGGTAACCGGATCGACGCCAGCAACGATGGCAACAGCGCCTCCAACCTGCGCCTGAAGCCGCAGCTGCGTACCGAGGGCCTGGGCAAGGATGCCGTGACGTCCATCCCGGCCGGCGTGATCGAACCCTTCCTGACCCAGCCGCTGATCATCGAAAACGACGAGCTGGCCGGCGCGCCGCGCGTGGTGGCCACGCAGGACGGCCATGTATTCCTCGGCAAGGACGACAAGGCGTATGTGCGCGGCGACCTCAAGGGCGGCAGCTCGTTCCAGGTTTTCCGTCCCGGCAACCCGCTGAAGGATCCGGTGACCAAGGCCATCATCGGCTACGAGGCGTTCTACCTCGGCACGTTGAAGCTGCAGGCAGAAGCACAGCCCGGCAGCGGCAGCGACGTCCACACCTTCGTGGTCGCCAGCGCCAAGGAGGAGATGGGCAAGGGCGACCAGCTGCGCGCGATTCCGCCGATGCCGATGCAGAACTACGTGCCGCATCCGCCCGAGCAGACGGTGGGCGCGCGGGTGGTGGCGATTTACGGCGGCGTCACGCACGCCGGCCAGAACCAGGTGGTCAGTATTAATCGCGGAAAGCTTGATGGACTCGACATCGGCTCCGTGCTGCAGTTGTACCATGCGGGGAAGACTGTCAGCGACACCACGGCCGCCAAGAGCTGGCTGGGCATGCGCGAACAGCAGGTCAAGCTGCCGGACGAGGAAGTGGGCAGCTTGTTTATCTTCCGCGTGTTTAAGCATATTTCCTACGGCTTGATCATGCAGGTGTCGGCGCCGGTGGAAGTAGGCGACGTCGCCAAGTCGCCGGAGTGACCCGCGCCGTGCAAGCCACGGATACCCCCAACACCCCGTTCCAGCCAGTCAGCGCCGCCGCGCTGGCCGGCTGGCTGCGTTTGCAGATGACGGATGGCGTCGGCCTGGGCAGCGCCCACCGGCTGCTGGAGCGCTTCGTCACGCCGGAGGCGGTGTTCGGCGCCGGGCGCGAGGCCTTGCTGGAGGAGGTCAAGCCCGGGCAGGCCGACGCGCTGCTGCGGCCGCCGTCCGACGCGCTGGCGGCGCTGGTGGACGCCACGCTGGCCTGGCAGCAGCAGCCGGGCAACCTGTTGCTGAGCTACGACCATTCCGATTATCCCGAAGCGCTGCGCCACATCGCCGCCGCGCCGCTATTGTTGTACATCAAGGGCCGGGCCGAGCTGCTGGCGCGGCCGTCGCTGGCGGTGGTGGGCGCGCGCAATGCCAGCGCGCAGGGCGTGCTGAACGCCGAGCGCATGGCGCAGGCGCTGTCCGAGGCGGGGCTGACCATCGTGTCCGGGCTGGCGCTGGGCATCGACGCGGCGGCCCACACCGGCGGGCTGAACGGGCCGGGCAGCACCGTCGCCGTCATCGGCACCGGGGCCGACCGCATCTATCCGGCCCGCAACAAGGCGCTGGCGCGGCGTATCGCGGAGGAGGGCTGTATCGTCAGCGAATATGCGCTGGGCACGCCGCCGTTGCGCGACAACTTCCCGCGCCGCAACCGCGTGATCAGCGGCCTGGCGAGCGGCGTGCTGGTGGTGGAGGCGGCCGCCAAGTCCGGTTCGCTGATCACGGCGAAACTGGCGGGGGAGCAGGGCAAGGAGTTGTTCGCCATTCCCGGTTCCATCCACGCCACGCTGGCCAAGGGTTGCCACAAGCTGATCCGCGAGGACGGCGCCAAGCTGGTCGAATCGGCGGCCGACATCCTGACCGACCTGGGCCGGCTGACGCCCGGCGCGCCCGGCTGCCGGCCGTTGCTGGACGACACCTTCGTCGACCGCGTGCTGGACGCGCTGGGCGAGCATCCGGCCGCGCCCGACCTGCTGGCGTTGCGGCTGAACCAGTCTGCCGCCGAGCTGCAGGGGCAGTTGCTGGCGCTGGAGCTGGCCGGGCTGGTCGAGCGTTTGCCGGGTGGCATGTTCCAGCGGTTGTGGACTTAATTGCCTCAAAATTGCCTCAAAAAAAGGCGATCTGTGCGGCACTTGTGCGCGATCTGTTTTAGCTGATAGAGTAGAGCCATGTTCGACATCCTTGTTTACCTCTACGAGACTTACTACCGTCCCGATGCCTGCCCTGAACCGGCGGCACTGGCCAAGAAACTGTCGGCGGTCGGTTTTGACGATGTCGAGATTTCCGAGGCGCTGGTCTGGCTCAACGACCTGACCGCCATGGCCGGTGTGGAACACACGCTGACCGCGGCCTCCACCGGCACCCGTTTCTACGTGGACGAGGAGCAGGACGTGCTGGGCCCGGCCGCCATCGGCTTCATCCAATTCCTGGAGTCGGCCAAGGTGCTCACGCCGCTGCAGCGCGAAATCGTCATCGAGCGGGCGCTGGCGCTGGAAGAGGCGCCGGTGTCGCTGGGCAAGCTCAAAGTCATCGTGCTGATGTTGCTCTGGAGCCAAGGCAAGGAGCCGGACGCGCTGATGTTCGACGACCTGTTCGGTTCCGACGAAGACCAGGCGCCCCGCCTGTTGCACTAATATATACGGCCGCAGGCCTGCGCTTCCTCAATAAAAGCAACGAATTGAGCAACATTCTGCTGCGCGATACGCCGTATTGCCGCAGTCCTGCGCTGTTTGCTTGCAGACTGGCCGGCAAGGCGCTTATCATTGGCGCTTTGACAAGACTGTCACGTGCCGGCCTTGCCTTCGGCGACGCAAAAGTGCAGACTGCGACGCGATCCATGTATGATGCGCATGCTGCACCCACCCCAAGTGTTAAAAAACGAGATACAAAATATGACCAAAACCCTCATCATCGCCGAGAAGCCTTCTGTCGCGAACGACATCGCGAAGACCCTTGGCGGCTTCACCAAGCACGATGAGTACTTTGAATCCGACGAGTACGTGCTGTCCTCCGCCGTCGGTCACTTGCTGGAGATCGCCGTGCCGGAAGAGCACGACGTCAAGCGCGGCAAGTGGAGCTTTGCCCACCTGCCGATGATTCCGCCGTATTTCGCGCTGAACCCGATCGCCAAGACCGAGGCCCGCCTCAAGGTGCTCAACAAGCTCATCAAGCGCAAAGACGTCACCACCCTGATCAACGCATGTGACGCGGGCCGCGAAGGTGAGCTGATTTTCCGTTTGATCGCGCAGAACGCCAAGGCCAAGCAGCCGGTCAAGCGGCTGTGGCTGCAATCGATGACGCCGGGCGCGATCCGCGAAGGCTTCACCCATCTGCGCAGCGACGAGGACATGATGCCGCTGGCCGACGCGGCCCGCTGCCGCTCCGAGGCCGATTGGCTGATCGGCATCAACGGCACCCGCGCGATGACCGCGTTCAACTCGAAAGAGGGCGGCTTCTACCTGACCACCGTGGGCCGCGTGCAGACGCCGACGCTGTCGATCGTGGTCGAGCGTGAGGAAAAGATCAAGAAATTCGTCTCGCGCGACTTCTGGGAAGTGCGCGCGGAGTTCGTGTGCGCGGCCGGCGTCTACGAAGGCCGCTGGCTGGACACCAAGTTCAAGAAGGACGAGACCGACCCCGAGAAGCGCGCCGAGCGCCTGTGGAGCAAGGCTGCGGCCGACTCCATCGCGCTGGCCGTGCGCGGCAAGCAGGGCAACGTCACCGAGGAAGCCAAGCCGACCACGTCGATGGCGCCCGCGCTGTTCGACCTGACCAGCCTGCAACGCGAGGCCAACTCGCGCTTCGGCTTCTCGGCCAAGAACACGCTGGGCCTGGCGCAGGCGCTGTACGAAAAGCACAAGGTGCTGACCTATCCGCGTACCGATTCGCGCCACCTTCCGGAAGACTACATGCCGACCGTGATGCAGGCGCTGGAAGTGGTCAAGGAAAATCCGAACTACCACCAGTTCGCCAAGCAGATCCTGGACAAGAAGTGGGTCAAGCCGAACAAGCGGATCTTCGACAACACCAAGATCTCGGATCACTTCGCGATCATTCCGACCACCATCGCGCCGAAGAACTTGTCCGAGCCGGAACAGAAGCTGTACGACCTGGTCACGCGCCGCTTCATGGCCGTGTTCTTCCCGCCTGCCGAGTTCCAGGTCACCACCCGCTACACCGAAGTGGCCGGCCATCAGTTCAAGACTGAAGGCAAGGTCATGACCAACCCGGGCTGGCTGGCGATCTACGGCAAGGAAGCCTCGTCGGACGACGACAAGGAAGGCAACGCCAACGGCAACCTGGTGCCGGTCGCCAAGGGCGAGAAGGTGCTGACCGACGCGGTCAACGCCAACGGCCTGGTCACCAAGCCGCCCGCACGTTACACGGAAGCGACGCTGCTGTCGGCCATGGAAGGCGCGGGCAAGCTGGTCGAGGACGACGAGCTGCGCGATGCGATGGCCGGCAAGGGCCTGGGCACGCCTGCGACGCGCGCCGCCACCATTGAGGGTCTGCTGACCGAGCGCTACCTGCTGCGCGAAGGCCGCGAGCTGATGCCGACCGCGAAAGCGTTCCAGCTGATGACGCTGCTTCGTGGCCTGGGCGTGAACGAACTGACCGCGCCGGAGCTGACCGGCGAGTGGGAATACAAGCTGTCGCAGATGGAGAAGGGCAAGATCTCGCGTGAAGAGTTCATGCGTGAGATCGCACAGATGACGCAGGTTATCGTCAAGCGCGCCAAGGAATACGACAACGATACGATCCCGGGCGATTACCACACCCTGCACACGCCGTGCCCGAACTGCGGCAGCGTGGTCAAGGAAAACTATCGCCGCTTCGCCTGCACCAAGTGCGATTTCTCGATGAGCAAAACGCCGGGCAGCCGCCAGTTTGAGATCGAGGAAGTGGAACAGCTGTTGAAGGACCGGACCATCGGCCCGCTGCAAGGGTTCCGCTCGAAGATGGGACGTCCGTTCGCAGCCATCCTGCGCATCGTGCGCGATGAGGAGATCAAGAACTTCAAGCTGGAGTTCGACTTCGGCCAGAACGATGACTCGGAGGATTCTGAGCCGGTCGACTTCACCGGCCAGACCGCGCTGGGGCCTTGTCCCAAGTGCGCCGGCGGCGTGTACGAAATGGGTCTGGCGTATGTGTGCGAAAACAGCGTCGCCAAGCCGAAGACGTGCGACTTCCGCAGCGGCCGCATCATCCTGCAACAGGAGATTCTGCCGGAGCAGATGGCCAAGCTGCTCAATGAAGGCAAGACTGATTTGTTGCCGGGCTTTGTTTCGCAGCGTACCCGTCGTCCGTTCAAGGCCTTCCTGACCAAAGGCAAGGATGGCAAGATCAGCTTCGAGTTCGAAGAGCGCAAGGCCAAAGCGCCCGCCAAGGGCAAAGCGGCCGCGGTAGCTGACGAGGGTGCGGACGGTGCGGCGGAAGGCGCGGCGCCAGCGAAGAAAGCGCCGGCCAAGAAGGCCGCCGCAGCGAAGGCTCCGGCCAAAGCCGCCGCGGTTAAAAAGCCGGCGGCCAAGAAGGCGCCAGCGAAGAAAGCAGCACCTAAGAAAGCTGCCGCCACCGCCGAGTAATCGTCAGCTGCACCAACAAAAACGGGACCTTGATGGTCCCGTTTTTATTTCAAGATATACTGCAATGAGATACCGCCCACATTTCTACGTCAGGAGTGATCATGACTGATCGTGTTGCCGAACTTGCCGCTTTGGGCTGCGCGCTCCCTGCTGATGAGCGGCTACGCCTGCTGTCCTTGCTTCTCCAGTCCTTACATGAGGATGCGCTGGACGATGTCGATGCCGCTTGGATGGCGGAAATCGAACGTCGGGTCGCCTCCCATGAGCGCGGAGAAGGTGAGTTATTCGAGGTGGAAGACGTGATGAATGAAGCTGCCCGCATAGCACCTTGAATCCGAAGCGTCTACGCATACGTTCCGAAGCCCGTGCCGAATTGCTGCGCGAGACGGAGTATTACGAGAAGCGGCAACCCGGAGCCGGCCGACGTTTTCGAGTGGCCGTGCAAGCGGCCTTCAATCTGATTTTGAAGTTCCCCTCAGGTGGTCCGTTGGGGACTGCGGGCACGCGAAAGACCAAAGTTAAGGGCTTCCCGTTTACGGTGGTGTACCGTGAAGAATCAACCGAGGTTATTGTCTTTGCGATTGCTCACGACAAGAAAAAACCGGGCTACTGGATGAAATCTAACCCCAAGGGGAGTTAAGCACGCCAGGTCATGCTCGGCTTCATGGGGACTTCGATCAGTTCGCCTGCTTGCCATTGCAGCGCTTGCTCTTTGTCGAGCGCGACGGCGTACGGCAAGGTGGGCAAGCTGGAGGCGATGGCGATCCATTGCTGCTGTTCGCGTCGATAGACGGTGATCTCGCACGCGCCGGTCGGGCTGCCGCAGGCCCAGGCCATCCAGCTGTCGCTGATCAGCAGATAGGCCAGTTGATCGCTGTGCGGATCTTGCAGCCGCAGGCCGTGCATGGCGCCGGATGGCTCGCGGTACCAGTCTTCTTCATAGCTGTTGTCGAGGCCGGTTTCGTGGACGTGGTCGGCATCGTCGAAGCGTATCCAGCCGGCGTCGAGCTCGCCACTGACGGCGGGGTAGGCGATGGCGGGATGCCAGGTGCAGCGCTCGCCTTCCACCACGGTCTCGCCGGCGAAGCCGTTGATGCCGACACGGTCGACCGGAATGCGCAGGTCGATGTGATAGCGCTCGGCCTGGAACCACCACACTTGCGTGGTCAGGTCGCTGCTGCCGTTGCTGCGCCAGATGCCGCGGCGACGCCACAAGCCTACGTATTCTGCTGGAACCATGTCACTTCAAATCGTCGGTGTAAAAATACACCGTACCACGAATTGCGCTGGCGGGCACATGCAGCGCGTCGGCCAGCGATTGCGCGCTCGGCTCTTGCAGGGCCTGCTTGTTCAGCGTGATGGCCGCAGTCGATGCGCCGCTCGCCGCCGCGTAGGAAACGATGTGGTCGAAATCCGGCCGGCTGTCGATCTGCTTGACGAGGTAGCGCTGCCGGCCGCTGCCGATCTGCATGTAGCTGGTGCTGGCATTGGTCTTTTGCGCTGGCGACAGCTGGCGGTACACCAGCACCTTGTCGACCACGATGGTGGCGGCGGGGAATTGCGTCTTGCCGCCTTGCTCGAAATGGCCCAGCACCAGGTCGGCCTTGAACTGCTGTAGCGGCGTGGCGCTGGCCGGCGACAGGCGCGACAGCTCGAACTTTTCCGGCGCGATGGTCCACAGCGCGGTCTTGCCGTCGAGCCGGCGGCGCAGCGCTGCGTCGGTGGCAGTGTCGGCCACGTGCACTTGCAGGATCACCTGATAGTCGTGCGGCGCATGGAACATCGGCAGGTGCGATGCGTACAGGCCTTCCTTGCCGCCGAATAGCGCCATGCCGTGCTCGCCATACGTGGCGTCCGCCGCGCCGGCGCCGCCGGCGATCAGGGCCAACGCAAGCAGCGCGCGCCTCATGCCTTCACCAGCAGCTTGCCGCGATGCTCGCCGGTGAACAGCGAGTTCAGCGCGGACGGCAGTTGCTCGAAACCGTCGATCACCGTTTCCTCGAACACGATCTCGCCCGCCTTCACCCACGGCGCGACGATGCGTATCATCTCGTCCATGCGGTGCAGGTAGTCGCGCGCCAGCATGCCCTGGATCGTGGCGCGCTGATACAGCATGTGATGCAGCAGGCGCGGGCCCAGTTCCGGCGTCTCCAGGCCGCCGCTGTACTGGCTGATCTGGCCGCAGATGACGATGCGCGCGCGGCGGTTGATGAGGGGGATGATGGCGTCGGTCACCATGCCGCCGACGTTATCGAAATACACGTCCACGCCGCCGGTCAGCCGCTTGATTTCCGCTCCCAGCGCATCGGCGTCCGTGTAGGCCTTGTAGTCGATGGCCCAGTCGGCGCCGAGCTTGTTGCGCAGCCAGTCGCATTTGGCTTGGCCGCCGGCGATGCCGAGCACGCGCGCGCCGTGGCGCTTGGCGAACTGCACCACCAGCGATCCCACCGCGCCCGCCGCGCCAGACACCACCACCACCTCGCCCGCGTGCGGCTTGCCCGATTCCGTCAGGCCGAACCATGCCGTGCGGCCCGGCATGCCGAGCACGCCCAGCGCGGTGGTCACGGGCGCCAGTTCGGGATCGATGCGCTTGAGGCCGCTGGCGTGGACGCGCGCGTGCGTCTGCCAGCCGGTGTAGCTCTGCACCCAGTCGCCGGCGGCGAAGCCGGGCGCGTTCGACGCCAGCACCTGCGCCACCACGCTGCCTTGCTGCACGGTGTTGAGCGGATGCGGTTCGGTGTCGTAGGTCGGTTTGCTGGACTGGCCGATACGCATGTACGGGTCGACGCTGAACCAGCGTGCTTCGATCAGCACTTCGCCGTCGCCGAGCGTGGTCGACAGTTGTTGTTCCACGAGCTCGTAATGCTCGGCCGTGATCTGGCCGGCGGGCTGCCGGCGGTAGATCCATTGTTTTTGGGTGAGGGTAGTCATGCTCAGATGGTAAGATGCTCTTCGTATCCAGTAAAGCAACTTAAATTCACCTTTTGTATCCTTTTTGGACATTATGAATCTTTCCGACTTGCGCGTTTTTGTCAGTGCCGCCCGCCGTCCGTCGCTGGGCGCGGCCGCGTTGGAGCTGCATCTGACGCCGTCGGCCGTGTCCAAGGCGCTCAAGCGGCTGGAGGACAGCCTGGGCAAGCCACTGTTCGACCGCAGCGCCAAGCAGCTGGTGCTGAACGACAGCGGCCAGTTATTGCTGGCGCGCGCACAGACTCTGCTGGCGCTGGCCGACCAGGCCAAGGCCGATCTGATGGGCGAACGAGCCGCCGTCGATTGCCGCGTCGCCGGCCCGGCCATCCTGCTGTGGCGGCATGGACATATGTTGTCGCAGGCGCTGCGCGCCTACCCGGAAGCGAGCCTGCGCATGCAGGCGATGTTCGAGGATGAGGCGCTGGCGGCGCTGCTGCGCGGCGATATCAACGCCGCCATCGTCACCGGCGACGTCATCGAGGGACGCGGCGAGCACTGGTCGGACGAATGGCAGGTCACGCCGCTGGGCAGCGTGACCTTGCACCTGGTGGCGGGGCAGCATCATCCGCTGGTGGCATCGCTGCCGCCGGCACCGCTGCTGGAGGCGGACACGGTGCAAGTGCTTGCATACGATTTCGCCTGCCCGTCGCGTTCGCTGTTCTGCGGCGTGCAGCGCGGCGCGCGTTCCGACGGCTGGCGCGACGATCAATTGCCGCGCAAGATCCGCTACTGGACCGACGATCTGCAACTGCTGCTGGCGCTGGTCAAATCCGGCGAGGCCCTGGCCTACCTGCCGGACTTTGCGCTGGCCGACCCCGAGCTGCGTCGCATTCACGTGACCGACTGCGCCTTCGAATGTGTGGAGCAGGTGGCGCTGGTGTGGAACCGCGCCAAGGCCAGTGCGTGGCAGCGTGAACTGGCGGCCTCGCTTGCGGGATACAACTCGTAACTTTTCTTACGGAAATGCGGTCGTCTGCCGCCGGGGCGGTCGCGTTAATTGCTCAAGACGCTGATGAACAGCGATCTGCCAACCACTAGAAAAGGAAACACAATCATGAAAACCAAATCCCTGATGATCGCCGGCGTGCTTTCCATGATCAGCGCCGCAGCCTTCGCGCAGACCAATCCAGTGGCACAAGTCCATCGCGACAACGCTCAGATCCGCCAGGACGTCAAAGAGATCCACCAGGACACCCGCGAGATCAAGCGCGACAACGCGGTGATCGCGGCCAAGCAAACTCAGGTGGCTGCAGGCGAGCAGCAGCTGAAGGCTGAACGCGGCGAACGCAACGCGCTGGCCCGCGCCGAGCATGCCGACGTGAAGAAGGGCGACTTGGCCGGCGCCCAGCAGATGGACCAGGCGCGCCGCGCCGAGCAGCAGAACATCAAGGTGGAAAAGCAGGCCATCAAGCATGACGAGAAAGTGATCGCCCATCGCAGCGCCGACAAGCACCAGGAGCAACTGGCGCGCCGCGACGAGAAGCTGGAGCGCCACGCCGACAAGGTCAAGCGCGACCGTGACGCAGCCAAAATCTGATTGCTGAAATATCAAGCAAGCCGGGCGCCTCCAAACCGCCCGGCTTTTTTGCGCTTGCGCCACTTGAGGCGAGGAACTATATTGAACTTATCATGACAGTCGCCCTCAACTCCGTTAGTGCAAGTCCGGCTTACCAGCCGTATGTGCCCGTCGTTTCCAGTACGGCGGCGGGGACGTTGTCGTCGGCGGCGGTCAGCCTGTCGGCGGAATCGGCCGTGGTGGCGTCGCTGGGCGGATCGACCGGCGCCGCAGTCTATACACCGTCCGGTTTGCTGGACACCTTGCAGCAGGCCGGCATCGCGACCGAACCGGTCACCGTTCCCGCCGATGGCAGCAATGTCGACACCTCGGCCACGGCGCAGCAGGCGCAGGACCAGGCCATTCTTTCTTCTTTGGCCTCGGCGCCGTCGGCATCGGGCGTCTACACCGGCGCCGGGACGGTAGGCGGGCTATCGGAGCAGGCCTCGGCCAACTGGGCGGAGCTGCTCAAGGCCAATCCCGACTTGGCCGGCACCGTCATCGCCGATTCTTTCAATTCCGGCCTGGTCAGCTCCCTGCAAGTCACCGCCTAATAAAATTGGGGTCAAGTCTGACATTCGGACACGAGCTCTGCCGTAGACGCGCGTCTACGGCAGAGCTCGTGTCCGAATGTCAGACTTGACCCCACTGTTTCGGCAGAGCTCGTGTCCGAATGTCAGACTTGACCCCACCGGTTCGGCAGAGCTCGTGTCCGAATGCCAGACTTGACCCCACTGGTTTATTGGGTTTGCAGCTCCACGTTGACCATGTTGTCGTCCGGCTTGCGGTCGATGAGCTTGTTGTCGGGATCGATGCCGGCTTTGCCCGGACGGCCGTTGATGATGACCGTGTACAGATTGTCCTTGCGCTCGATGAGCTTGCGTTCGCGGTACAGGCTGTTGCCGTCCTTGTCGTCGATGCCGATGTCGATCCAGTCCTTCAACGCCGTGTCCTTTTCCTCGCCCTGGTCGGTGGCCCGCACCTTGGCCGCGCTGACCGCGAACGTGACTTCGTACTTGCCGTCCGCCAGCTTGCGCGCGGTGGCCGAGATCGCATGGTTTTCGTACAGCACGATGCTGTTGAACAGGTCGTCGATCAGGTAGGCCTGCTCGGGCGGCGTGATCTTGCGCAGCGCGTCGATCAGCACCGTCACGCTCGGATACGGCCCGTTCGCGTGGCCGAACTGCGCCAGCACGTCCTTGAGCGCGCCGTTGACCCTGGCCTCGCCCAGGATGTCCTGCAACTGGTACATCGCCAGGCTGCCCTTGCGGTACTGGATGTAGCCCTGGTTCTCGTTCTCGGCCAGCGGCAGTTCCTTCTTGCGCTCCAGCGCCCGGCCCAGCAGGTACTGGTCGAGGTCGTAGTGCAGGAAGCGGCGCATCTTGTCCGCGCCGTAATTCTTCTTCATCACCATCAGCGCCGAGTACTCGGCCAGCGTCTCGCTCAGCACCGTGCTGCCGCGCGTGTTGCCGCCCACCAGCTGATGGCCCCACCACTGATGCGCCACCTCATGCGCGGTGACGTAGAACGGGTAGTCGATGTCCTTGGGGTTGCGGTCGTTGACCTTGGCGATGAAGCCGAACGCTTCCGAATACGGTATCGTGGTCGGGAACGATTGCGCGAACGAGGCGTAGCGTGGGAACTCGACAATGCGCACCAGCTTGTGCTGGTAGGGCCCAAAGTTGCGCGTGTAGTAGTCCAGCGATTCCTTGATGCCCTTGTCCATGCGGTCGAGGTTGTACTCGTGGCCGGGATGGTAGTAGAGCTCGATGCCGACGTCCTGCCACCAGTCGCGCTTGACCAGGTAGCGCGCCGACTGGATGGCGTAGTAGTTCAGGATCGGCTGGTCCATCTTGTAGTGGTAGTAGTGCCGTCCCTGCTTGCTCCATTCCTTGACCAGCGTGCCCGGCGCGATGGCGATCTGGTCGGCGCTGGTGCTGATGGTGGCGTCGAGATTGATCCAGTCGGCGTCGTTGCTGACGGAGTTGTTGGCCAGGCCGGACGGGTCGTCGCGCGGCAGCATGCGTTCGCGCGCCGGCAGCTTGTGCTTGCGGCGGTCGCGCGGGTCGCTCAGTTCCATCGCCTGCTGGTAGCCGATGTGCGGCAGCACGGCGTTGTCGAAGAAGGTGCCGTTGCCGACCACCGGAGTGTCCTGGCCCATGCCCAGGATGCCCTCGGGGATGAAGGCGACGTCGAACTCCATCGTCAGCTGCGCGCCCGGCGCCAGCGGCTTGGACAGCTTGTAGCTGTAGAAGCCGAGGTCGTCGTCCTGGATGCCCGGCCGCGCGTCCTGGCTGAAGCGCACCTTGAATTGCGTGGCGGTGTTGTCCTGGTAGACCAGCACGTCGCTGATCGGCTGCGCGGTCTTGTTCTCCAGCAGGTAGCGGCCCTTGACCGTCAGGCTGCGCTGGTTCGGCACGATGGCGACGTCGAGCTTGACGTCGGTGATGCGCGGCTGCGGCACCACGCCGAATTTCTTGTACTTGCGTTCGTAGTCGGCGTGCTCGGCGTCCTTCTGATAAGCCGACTTGAAACAGTGGGCGACGTGGGTGTTGTAGAACACCACGCTGCCGGCGCCGACAAAGATCAGCAGGCCAGCCGCCACCGTGCTCAGCACCGGCACCGTCAGCGCGTGGCGCGCCAGTTGCAGGCGCTGGCGCCAGCCGTCGTTGGTGCCGCGCGCCCAGAACAGCAGCGACAACACCACCAGCAGCAAGGCCGCGCCGGCCCAGTACAGCTCGAACCAGCGCTCGCGCGCCAGGTAGTGGCCGTAGCCGTTCATGGCGGAGTAGATGAAGCTCGGCATGGTGCCGTAGATGAGCATGGGGTCGTCGACGCCCACCGTGCCCAGCGTGATGCTGGCCAGGTAGTAGACGATCATCGCGAAGTAGGCCAGGTATTTCTGGTTGATCAGCACCTGCAGCGCGATCGCCAGCACGGCCGACAGCGCGTAGCCCGGCAGCTGCAGCAGGAACAGGTGGTACAGGTAGAGGCCGGGCTCGAGAATGAAATAGCCCTTGACGATCTGGATCGACATGCCGCACAACATCACGACCGCCATCAGCATGGCTTGCAGGCCGATCAGCGCGATCAGCTTGGACAGCATCGGCAGCCAGCTCGGGATGGGCAGCGCGTCCAGCATCTGGCCCATGCGCGCTTCGCGCTCGCGCCACACCAGCTCGCCCGCGTAGAAGGTGGTGATGACGAACATGAACAGCGCGAAGGTTTCCGACACCGACTCCAGCACCAGGTAAGTCACCGGATAGGTGATGGTGCCGAAGATGGAGCCCATGTCCAGCGCGCTGGCGAACATCATCAGCACGCCGGCCAGCACGATGACCAGGAAGTAGATGTTCTTGGTGGTCTCGCGCAGGTTCAGCCAGCTCATCTTGAACAGCAGCGAGGCCAGGCTGCGCGAGGCGAAGTCGGGCTTTTCCTGCGTGCTGGTGGACTGGGCCGACAGGTGCAGCGGCGTCTCGCCCTCGCCGCGGCTGGTGCTGCCGGAGCCGCTGTCGATGGTGGCGATGAAGTGGAAACGCCAGTAGCCCAGCAGCAGGCCGGCCAGCGCGAACGAGCACCACAGCACGCGGTTGAGCAGGTACACGCCCTCCGGCCAGAACATGCGGGTGTTGCGCTCGAAGATGGGCCAGTATTCGGTCAGGCGGATCACGGCGGTGGTACCGAAGGGGTCGATCAGCGCGGCCAGCGTCTTGTAGTCGAGGTCGCGCGCCAGGCCGGGCGCGACGATGTAGCCGATCAGCATGACCACGCTGGAGATGTAGACCGGCAGCATGCGCCGCGTCAGCGCGGCCAGGATGAAGAACACGGCGCCGAAGATGAACAGGTCGGGCAGGATGACGATCAGGTAGGGGATCACGTAGGCCAGCAGGCCCGGCTGGCCCAGGCGCTCGGGATCGATGCCGGGGATGTAGCTGCCGAGCCAGACGCCCAGCACGATGCTGGTGAAGATGATCGCCAGCGTCAGGTAGGCGCCGAGGAAGCGGCCGAACATGTACTGGTGCTTCTTGATCGGCGCCGAGAAGAAGAAGTGCTGCATGTCGTATTCGAAATCCTGCTGCACCGATCGCCCCATCATGGCGGCCATGACCACCACGCCCAGCGAGCCGAGCACGCTGGTGGTGAACATCAGCGAGCGGGAGGAATTGATCAACTGGCTGCCGAAGGCGACCGCTGTGCCCTTGAAGACGCCGCCGGCGGCGGCCATCCACAGCATCGACAGCGCCAGGAAGCCGAGGAAATAGACCCAGGTGGACAGCAGCTTGAGGCGCTGGCGCGCTTCAAAGTAGGCGATGGAGAACATGCGGCCGCCTTAATCGCAGGTGGCCGCGGCGTTATGGCGGCCGGCGATGGTGGCGAAGTAGACATCCTCCAGGTCGCCGATGGCTTCCTCGAAGCCGTCGCCGGGATCGGTCTCGCTGTAGACGTGGATGAGGGTGCGGCCGGACAGCAGGCGCGACGAGATGACCGGGTGGCGCAGCTGGAACGAGGGCAGGTCGCGCTTGTCGATGAAGCGTGCCCAGATCTTGTCGCTCACTTCGTGGATCAGTTCCTGGGTCGGGCCGCACAGCAGCAGGTGGCCCTTGTTGATGATGGCCATGTTGGCGCACAGGTCGGCCACGTCGCTGACGATGTGGGTGGACAGGATCACGGTCTTGTCGTCGCCGATGTCGGACAGCAGGTTGTGGAAGCGCACCCGTTCCTGCGGGTCGAGGCCGGCGGTCGGTTCGTCGACGATGATCAGCTTGGGGTCGCCCAGCAGCGCCTGGGCGATGCCGAAGCGCTGGCGCATGCCGCCGGAAAAGCCGCCCAGGCGCTGGTTGCGCACCTCGAACAGATTGGTCTGCTGCAGCAGACCGTCCACCACCTCGCGCCGGCGGCCGCGGTTGGACAGGCCCTTGAGCACGGCGAAATGGTCCAGCAGTTCGTAGGCGGTCACCTTCGGATACACGCCGAAGTCCTGCGGCAGGTAGCCCAGCAGGCGGCGCACCTCGTCTTTTTCGTCCAACACATCGATGTCGTCCAGGAAGACGGAACCGGAATCGCATTCCTGCAGGGTCGCCAGCGTGCGCATCAGCGTCGACTTGCCGGCGCCGTTGGGCCCGAGCAAGCCGAACATCCCGGCCGGGATGGTGAGCGAGATATTGTCCAGCGCCACGACGCCGTTGCCGTAGGTCTTGGACAAGTTGCTGATACGTAATTCCATGCTAACTCCTGAATGATTCTGCCGGTGCCTGCTCCGCGTTTCTGTACGGCCATACACTTTTCACATGATGGCATTGTATTGAATTTGCCCAGGACATGGGGCGCCATTGCGATGGGCGGCGGAAACCGCGCGCCAGAGTGCAAAAACAGCGTACCAGACGGCAGCGCAATTCACGCTGGTTGAATAGACAACTTATTCAATTCCTAAACAAAACCTGTTCGCGGTTGAACCACCAGCGGCACACGGCCAGCAGGGCGCCGGCGGTCAGCGTGGTCGACAGCAGGATGACCCAGAACATGCTGTAGTCCATGGTCCCCTTGACCAGCTCTTTCATTGCCAGGGAGACATTAGTCAGCGGCACCATCGCCCACTTCCAGTTCAGCTCGACAAGGGGACCATGGACTACAGCATGTT
>Ga0209646_1000122_pt1 | contig 144486 bp, 116 predicted proteins | sample AraplaL_Col_mTSA_FD_184259 | JGI IMG/M metagenome (GOLD analysis project Ga0209646, IMG submission 184259) | Arabidopsis root microbial communities from the University of North Carolina, USA - plate scrape CL_Col_mTSA (SPAdes) (version 2) | ecosystem: Host-associated > Plants > Roots >...
AAGGTATTTTTGGCCATGGTTTAATTTTTTGTGTGGTAACTGAAAACTAAACCAAAAAAAGAAAGGAGGTCCTAAAAAACCTCCTTTTTTATGCCCATTTTCTTAATTTTTCCCCGGACAACAGTGATTATTCATTCTTAATTATTAATTAAATTTATCGGATGCAAACTTTTGCGGATCATGTGATCCAGTTTAACCGTTCGCTGGAATTTAAAGGAGCATTGCCGCCCGGCATACAGATCATGAACCCTTTCCGGGAAGCTGCTATTGCGGATGTAATGCAGCAGTTCTATAAAAAGTTTTATGATGATACGCGCACGCGCCGCCTGATCCTGGGCATTAACCCGGGCCGGCTGGGCTCCGGCGCCACGGGCGTGCCTTTCAGCGATACCAAACGTTTGGCGGAGGAATGCGGTATTCCGGTTAAGGGATTTAAAACGCATGAGCCATCCTCTGTTTTTGTGTATGATGTGATACATGCCTACGGTGGTGTACAGGCGTTTTACCAGGACTTTTACATCAGCTCCGTATGTCCGTTAGGGTTTACTGCCGGCAATGGGAAAGATAAGGTGGTGAACTATAACTATTACGACAGCAAAGCTTTAACCAATGCAGTATACGACCTTATTGTGAGCAGCCTGCGTAAGCAGCTTGGCTTTGGTATCAGCACCAAAGTATGTTACTGTATGGGTACGGGAAAAAATGCCGCTTTCCTGCAGGCATTGAATGAAAAGGAGCAATTCTTTGAGAAAATAGTTCCCCTGGAACATCCGCGTTTTGTGATGCAGTATAAGGTTAAAACCAAACAAGCCTATATTGATAAATACCTGGAGGCTTTTGAAGCCTATTCACAATAACGTAACAGCCAGGGAGGCTGTTAATCTTCCGCTTCCTGCGGAACAGGTATAGGATTTTTGCCCAGCATACGCCTTATTTCATTGGCTTTTTCATAGATGCTCACTGATTCTTCCAGCTCAATAGCACCGGTGTTGGCCAGAAAATCCTGCATTTTCCTTCTGCCATTCACACATACTACCGTAATGGTGCCATCGTCAAGGGCATAGATAAACCGGCATTTCCGGATGCCATGCACCAGTGGGGATATCTGGTAATGGGTGATCATAAATTCCATAGCATATGGCTTTACTTGCAGGAAGTTAACAGTAATAAATTAAATAAAAAGTTAACTCGTTGTAAACGCCCAAAATTCCTGGCCCCTCCTGCTATATTTTAATAATGCTGAAAACGGTGTCAATAATGAGGTTGAGCATGCTCATGCGAAATGCATCTATACGGGCCAGGGCCAGGCCGCTTTGTTTAAGCGCCTCCATCTGGGCCAGGTCTTTCTGGCTCATTACCAGCCATTCAAAATCTTCGGTGGTCAGCTGTTTGCTGGCCAGCAGCAGGGTCCAGCGTTTAAGCTTTTCTTCGGATTCCTGTATGAACTGCTTTCCATCCTTTATGGCCGCTTCAGAATAGTTCTTAACGGTAGATTTGGCCAGGCCCGTTATATCTTTTATAAGTTTATCAAATATTTCGTCGAAGTTCATCGCTGTGTAGTTAATAATTAAGAATGAATAATTAATAGGTTGTTCGTGGAGGAAGGTTTTAATTAAGAATAATTAAGGTGTGCGTGAAAACGCTTTTACTTTTGAAAGAGGTGCATCCCCGGTTATTAATTGTTAATTCTTAATTTTCCCGCTCTCCAGTTCAGCAATCTTGTCAAAGGCTGCTCCAACCTGGATCTTGGCTTCTTCAATAAAGGGTTTACTGAGCACCGCATGATCCTGCCAGTATTTGAAATAACCGCCTAACAGGTGCTTGCCGGGGTCTTTCATGGTATTCCACATTTCCAGGGTGATCTTATTATTGGGCCGGTGTACTTCGTATTCATAGGCCTTGTCAATTTTTGTCTGCAGTTCGGAAAGTGCTTCCTTATGCAGGGAAAAACTGTCGGTTCCCAGATCCATGGCCTTCAGCACATCTACTTTCAGCGCGGTGGTTTGCTGGTAGGCATATTCATTATAACGGGAAATAAGCGGTGAGCAGAAGGAAAAACAACTCAGCAAAACAAGCAATAGAACATAGGATGGTTTAACGGCTTTCATATATAAGCGGGCGTTTTATTTGCAAATTGTTGGCAAATATATAATTTTAGCCCCATCACTTCAAACCGCTATCAATGAACAGGCTTTTCTGGTTTTTTGTTTGCTGTTGTATATCCGTAGGGGCAAATGCACAGTCAACCGTCTCACGGGTACCCTTACACGATTTGCAGCAACAATTTGTGGACCTGCGCTTTGGCATGTTCATTCACTTTAACATTCCTACATTCATGGACCAGGACTGGGCAGACCCTGAGGCCTCCCCTGCCCTGTTTGATCCTAAGAAGCTGGATTGTAACCAGTGGGCGGCTGCCGCCAGATCGGCCAATATGAGCTATGGCTGCTTAACTACCAAGCATCATAGCGGCTTTTGCATCTGGGATACTAAAACCACCGATTATAATGTAATGCACAGCCCTTTGAAAAAGGATGTAGTGCGGGAGTATGTGAATGCTTTCCGTGCAAAGGGCCTGAAAACATTCCTGTATTATTCCATCCTGGATACGCATCATAAGATACGTCCGGGTTTTATTACCCGCCAGCAGGTGGAGATGATAAAGGCGCAGCTTACAGAGCTGCTCAGCAACTACGGGGAAATCACCGCTTTGATCATAGACGGCTGGGATGCGCCCTGGTCAAGGATCTCTTATGATGCAGTACCGTTTGAAGAGATCTACACCCTTATTAAAACCCTGCAGCCCAATTGCCTGGTGATGGACCTGAACTCAGCCAAATACCCGGCAGAAGCGTTGATGTATACGGATATTAAATCTTATGAGCAGGGCGCCGGCCAGCATATTTCCAAGGAAAACAACCGCCTGCCGGCCCTTTCCTGCCTGCCAATTAATCAGAACTGGTTCTGGAAAACCACTTTCCCAAAAGACCCGGTAAAGGATCCGAAGATGCTGGTGAATGATGACATTGTACCTTTTAACAATGCCTGGTGCAACTTTATTTTAAACGTAGCGCCTAACCGGGATGGGTTGATAGATGAGAACGCGCTGCAGGCCCTGCAGGCCATTGGTAAACAATGGAAAAATGAAGGCCCGGTAACAAAGCTGCCGGAAGGGGATGCGCCCATCATATCCTCCAACATTGCCAAACACCAGCCTGCCAATTCCAGCTGGAGCGATGATATGAACATTATGGACTTTGCCAATGACGATGATTTCACCACAGCCTGGACCTCCAACACCACGGTAAAACAGCCCTGGTGGGAAGTGGTGCTGGACCGTGATAAGCCCTTTAATGCCATTACCATTACGGAGGCTGAGCCCTCCATTACTAAATACCATGCAGAATATTTCCAGAATGGAACCTGGAAACCGCTGTTCACCGGCGATAACAAAAGCCGGGTAAAGATCCACCGTTTTGACCGCGTGTGGGGCGGTAAGGTGCGCATTACAATAGACCAGTTTAACAAAGCTCCCCGTATTGCGGAAGTGGGCGTGTATGATGAAAGAAGGTAAATTATGAGCTTTTTAACGGTATCAAATCTCCGTAAACAACAACAGGGTGCGCTGGTAGTAAATAATGTCAGCTTTACATTACAACCTTTTCATAAAATAGCTATTGCCGGGGAAACCGGTTCGGGTAAAAGCACCCTGCTGAAAATGATAGCAGGCCTGGTACCGGTAGATGACGGCCTGGTACTGTTTGAAGATCAGCGCGTGAAGGGGCCGCATGAGGTATTGCTGCCCGGGCACCCGCGCATCGCCTATCTTTCCCAGCATTTTGAGCTGCGGAATAACTACAGCGTGGCAGAAGTGCTGGAACGGGTGAACCTGCTGGAGCCGGAAGCGGCGCAAGAGATCTATGATATTTGCCGTATCACGCATTTGCTGCAACGCCGTACAGACCAGCTTTCCGGCGGGGAAAAGCAGCGCATTGCCCTGGCGCGCTTACTGGGTACCGCCCCGCAGCTGCTGCTGCTGGATGAGCCCTATTCCAACCTGGACATGATCCATAAGAACCTGCTGAAAACCGTGATCCGGGATATTGGGGAGGAGATGAATATTACCTGTATGCTCATTTCCCATGATCCGCAGGATATACTTTCCTGGGCAGATGAGGTAATGCTTATGAAAGATGGCGTAATAGTACAGCAGGGCGCCCCGCAACAGGTGTACTATCAGCCCGTGAACACCTATGCGGCAGGTTTGCTGGGTAAGTATAACCTGCTGGAAAGCGCCACTGCAAAGGCGTTGCTGCCCGGCCCGCAGCCTAAAGAAAAGCAGCTTTTCGTACGCCCGGAGGATTTTGCCTTCAGCACTAAGAATGAGGATAAAACCGTTAAAGGAAAAGTAGATACCGTTACCTTCTATGGCGGTTATTATGAGCTGGAAGTGGCTTTACCTAAAGATAACATTACCATTAAAACCATGCATACCCCCCTTAAACCGGGCGATACGGTGCATATATCCCTGAAAAATGCAGATATATGGTATATTTGACCTATGTTATGCGGTTGTTAATATAATTTTTAGTATCTTCATCGCCTGATTGTAAAATTCTTCATTTATATCTAACCTTTATCTGTTAAAAATACCCCATCATTCACATTATTTATAAAATTCCACTTGTATGAACCTGCGTGTTTCCAATTTAATGTCACATACTACGGCTGCTGTGCTGCAAAAGATCTTCTCCGCCTATGGCAGGGTTATTTCCTGTAAGGTGGTCTTTAACGATGTTACCGGCCATTCCTGCGGATACGGGTTTGTAGAAATGTTACAGGAAGCGGAAGCCAGCAGGGCTATGGAGGAGCTGGAAGGCATGAATATTAACGGCCGTTATATGGCTGTTTCCGTAGCTATCTAACAGCATTTTTGATGCTGTAATAACCGCAAGATCCGGGTTTCCATAAATAGCAGGCAGGGGTACTTTTACAGGAAAGTATTACCATATGCAACCGATCATTGAGCGCCTGCAGGCGAAAGACTGGACCCGGGCAGCCACCCATCTGCATGAACAAGGTTACGCCCTGATACCAGGTGTGCTGAACAAAAAAGAATGCGACACTTTAATTGAGGCTTACGAAGCGGATAATACCTACCGCAAAACAATTACCATGGAGCGTTACCGCTTTGGTAAAGGAGAATATAAATATTTCCGCTATCCCCTGCCCGATCTGATCACCACCATCCGCCAAACTGTATATCCGTACCTGGTACCCATCGCCAATAAATGGATGGAGGTACTGAACATTCCACAAACCTTTCCTGCTGTACATACTGCCTTACAGGCGCTTTGTAAGAAGCACGGGCAAACGCAGCCCACCATCCTTATCCTTAAATATGGCGAAGGCGGTTTTAACACCCTGCACCAGGACCTGTATGGAGATGTATATTTTCCCATGCAGGCAGTATTGTTCCTGAATGAAGCAGGGGAAGATTATACGGGCGGCGAGTTTGTGCTTACGGAGCAAATACCCAGGGCGCAGTCTAAAGCCAATGTGCTGCAGCCCCGCCGGGGCGATATGCTGCTGTTCACCACCAACTTCAGGCCGGTAAAAGGCAGCAAGGGATATTACCGGGTAAATATGAAGCATGGCGTAAGCCCCCTGCATAACGGGCAGCGCTATACGCTGGGAATTATATTTCATGATGCGCAAACCTGAGGTGTATGATAGCGCATGTGCAGCTAAGTGATAAAAAGGTCCGGTCATTGATACGCAGCGGCAACATCAGGTTTGGCGGAAATAAAAAGCTGCGTATTTACGGATTGCTTTCCTGTGTTTCAGGCAAACAAATGAAAGCAGCCAACCGGACCTTTTTTGCTACAGAACAGGAGGCTATTGCTGCCGGTTACCGCCCCTGCGGGCATTGTATGCCGGCATTATACCGTGCCTGGAAAGCTACTACGCCATTACCTTCAGCAGAGCTGCTTTTTGTTTTTTGTGATGGTAAATATAAGAAAGGGCAATGAGGCCAAAACCTATCAGGAACACCAGCGAGCCCGGTGCGATAGCATCTGTACAAATACTGGAGTACATAGCGCCTGCCAGGTCATAAGTTAAACCGGCATAAGCCCATTCCTTTAACCGCGGAAAACCCGGTATAAGAATGGTAATGACACCCAAGATCTTGGCTACGCCTAAAAAGGGCAATAAATAAACGGGATATCCTAAATGCTGGAACAAGGCAACGGCTTCAGGTTGTTTCAGTACGTTGGGAATGGAACCTACTCCCATTAATAAGGCGAGTAAGCCGGTGGAGATCCAGAAGATAATGTTGATCTTTTTCATTTTGCTGTAGGTTTAACGTGTTTAATGTTTACAGGTACAAATATAGATGCAGGCAGTTATTGGCGCAGGTTGTGAACACGACATAAAAGGGGGTTAATCCGACATTTTACCGCTAATAATAACAAGATAGCCATGCAATGGTTGGCCGCATCCACAAAAAAACCGGTACCCGCCCATTACAGGCAGGCACCGGCTGGTTGGTTAACTACATCTATATTACTACCTACTGAAGTGTTACGTGAATAATATCCGGTATAGCCGGCAGCGTGGTAAAAGCATTGGGGTTGGGGATGGCTGCAATGGGCTTGCTTTCCTGCAGCGGTGTACCGGCCAGGTTAAACTGGGTAATACCGGCGCCGGGAAACTGATCCACGGCAGTACCATCATCATATAATTGTATGCTGGTTGAGATATCGCCTTTCTGCATAGCATCTACCCCATTACCTGCGGATGCAAAGAACCAGTCGTTAGAGAAACCATACATCGTGGCTATTGCTATGCGGTCGCCGCTACCCACGCTCAGCTCCTGTGAAACTTTGCCGCCTGCCTGTCCGTTAATTACGGGCAGCAATACTTTGGTGCTGGGTGCAGGTAATACATATACTGCCTTTACACCTTTCATGCCTTTTAGCGCAGCAGCCAGCGTGTCGGCATTGCCTTGCTGGGCTAATGGCCGCAAGCCTTGCCCACGGTCGTTTTCACCGGTTTTGTAAATGGGGTTATCTATGCCGTTGTACACCACTACCAGTATGGGTGAAAGCGGCGTAAAAATACCGGTGATACCTTTTATGTAAGTATACAAGGGTGCATTGTCGCCCATTTCCGCAATGTTGGTTAAACCGTTAGCTGTAGGCTGGCCGCTGGTATACAGGGGGGCGCCATTCAGCAGGTTGCCGCCCACAATGTAGGATACTGCCCAAACACCGGGGCTCAGGGGCGTTTCATTAGCGGTGCCGCCGGAGGTATTTTGCAGCGTTAAGGTGAACATGGAATTACCATTATATTTTAAGGTGGCCTTTACCAGCTTAGATGCGTCCAGGTAGGTATTGCCCTGTGCATCCACGCCTTTTACCTCTGTAATATTCTTAGTGTCGGCTGTACCGGGATGGGTTACCGTGGCGCCGGGTTTTTGATTAATGCGGGTACCGTTATCCCAGAGCTTTATCTGGGAAGATACGTCGCCTTCTATGGGCATGCCCTTCATATCATATACTGCAATGCCCGGGTTAGCAGGCGCAAAAAACAGGTCGTTAGACCAGCCGTACATGGTGGCAAAGGTGAGGGCCTCCCCTTTTGCGGCTGAGAACTGGATGGATACAGACTGGCCGGGGAGTATTACCGGCGGTGTACCCGTGCCCTTGAAAGTGCCGGATTCCACGAGCGGTTGTGATTTCAGCACATTCTCCACTGTGATGGTTGTTTTCTTATCAGCAGGCGGATTGTGATCATCGTCTTTATTGCAGGCTATAAAAGCAATGGGCAGCAGCGCAATGGCCGGCCAGTAATGTAGTTTTTTAAGCGTGTTCATACGGTAGGTAATTAATTATGATGATTGTTGTTTGAAAAATGCAGGCATACTTTCCCCACCCTGCTTTGTTAGTATGCAAAACAGGCAGTTATAATAGCCGTAAATATTTCAGTGAGTTAGGGCAGCGCCTGCAGCAGGTCTGCTACAGAAGCCCGTTTCTTATAGTCTTTATCAAACTGCACAAAAGCGATCTTGCCGGTATTGTCTATGATGTACGTGGCGGGTACGGGCAGCACATGGTCCTTATTACCATTGTTCTCCTCCAGGTCAACATGCCAGTTCTTATATTGGGTAACGGTGTTTTGGTCCAGCACATAATTTACATCATATGCTTTCATGATCTGGTAACCTTTATCCTGGATAATGGAAAAAGACGCATGCGTTTTTTCGATGGTTTTATCAATATTACCGGCTGTTTCCGGGGTTACGCCTACTACATAGGCGCCTTTGGCCGTAAGCAGGTGCAGGGAGTCCTGCAGCTCCTGGATATGTTTGTTGCAATAGGGGCACCATTGCCCGCGGTAAAAGAATAATACAACGGCTTTATTTTTTTGTAACAGCTGATCCAGTGTTACTTTTTTACCGTTATTGTCGGTGCCGGAAAAATCCGGCGCTTTAGTTCCGCTTTTAAGCCCGATTTGCGCAAAGATCTGCATGCAGCAAAGGAGGCCGAAACATAGCATGGTTGCGTTTTTCATGATCTGTTAGTTTAGCGTTGACGGCTTACATTTTACCTGCGGGCTTTTTAGTCATTTTTCCACCGGACATCTTATCCATCTTTTTATCATCAGACATTTTGCTCATTTTTTTATCGTCAGACATTTTATCCATTTTCTTAGGGCTCATTTTGCTGTCCTGCATTTTACCCATTTTGCTATGAGACATTTTAGCGGTGTCTTTTTGCGGTTGCTGTGCGTGTGCCTGTATAGTAAAACAGGCGGCTATTACAGCGGCCAGCAGGCCTTTACTAATGTTTGCATTCAGGATTGGATGTTTCATGATGTTTGTTTTTTTAGTGAACATTTACTGTATAGACGCTGACATGCATCAAACCTTACAGCTTTTTAAAAATATTTTTTCAGCAACCCTGGCCGCGGGGGGACGACGTATTAATATTCGGGGGTGTTTTGTCAGGATTGCAATAGTTACGCGTCTAATAGTATAAAGTGGATCAGTTTGTTAGAACTATGTTAATAGCAGGAACAAAAAATGAACTATCTGTGTTAAAATAACGTAACTCTCTGCATATGAAAGTCATGAAAGAAAAGCACGCTTTGCTGATGCGCTGGACGCACTGGATCAACTTCCCGGTGCTGGCGCTGATGATCTGGAGCGGGCTATTAATTTACTGGGCTAATGATGTGTATACCATTACGCTGGGTGGCCATACGCTGATCCGGTTTTTCCCGGATTGGTTTTACCAGCTGCTGCATGTGCCGCAACGGCTTGCGGAAGGCATGGCCTTTCATTTTTTGTTCATGTGGTTCTTTATGCTGAATGGCCTCCTGTATGTGCTGTACACCGTTTTCTCCGGCGCCTGGCGGCAGCTGCTGCCTAACCGGCAATCCTTTAAAGAGGCCTGGCTGGTGCTGCTGCACGATCTGCACATCCGCAAAACCGTTCCGCCGCAAAACAAGTACAATGCGGCCCAGCGCATTGCCTATACGGCCATTATTATTATGGGCATAGGCTCCGTGGCCACCGGGCTGGCTATTTACAAACCGGTACAGCTGTACTGGTTGTGCTGGTTATGCGGCGGGTACCATTTTGCGCGCATACTGCATTTTGCATTAACCATTGGGTATGTGCTATTTTTTGTGATCCATGTGGTGCAGGTAATGCTGGCGGGGTGGAACAATTTCCGTTCCGTAATATCAGGTTTTGAAGTGGAGGAAAGATCATTCGATCATCTTAAAACGGGCGATCATGCAACGAAGAAATAAGCCGGGGCTAACAGTTCAGCAAAAGATCAATCGGCGAAACTTTATTTCCTTTACCACCTTTTTTGTGGTGGGCGGGGCTTTGTTCGGCAGCTGGAAATGGCTGTACAATGCACCGGAAGAAACGCCCGGTATTACTGCCGGCGCCAGCAAACCCTTACGCCGTGCGCTGAATAAAACTGAGCTGTTCTTTCGCCGCATTTTCAGCAACAACCATCCCGTTAAAACCTATCCCAAACGTATGGCCGCCAAACAGGTGCGGGTAAATGGGGATATTGGTATTGACGATACAGGGTTTAACCCGCAAAGCTGGCAGCTGGCGGTAATAAAAAGCCCGAAAGAAACGCTGCAGATTAGCCTGGATGAAATACGGTCCCTGCCAAAATCTGAACTGGTATTTGATTTCAAATGTGTGGAAGGCTGGGACCAGATCCAGCATTGGGCGGGTGTAAAGTTTTCAGATTTTATAGCGCATTATGGTTTGCAGAAACAGGCGGGAATGCAGTATGTAGGAATGGCTACCCCTAATGAGGAATACTACATAGGGTTGGATATGGCCAGCGCGCTGCACCCGCAAACCCTGCTGGCGTATGAAATGAATGAGCAGCCCCTGCTGCCGGAACATGGTGCGCCGCTGCGGCTTATTATTCCTGTGAAGTATGGCATTAAGAACCTGAAACGTATTGGCACCATTAGCTTTAGTAATGAAAGACCGCCCGACTATTGGGCGGAACAGGGATATGATTATTACTCAGGGTTATAATGCCCTGCCAACTTTATCTTAAAAACAGTAACATATGAAATTTAAAACGTTCAAATTAGTATGCTCCTTCCTGGTGTTGCTGGTAACTGCTGCCTGCGGACAGCAAACGCCGGATGTAAAAACTTTCCCGGAAGCCCATCCGGCCGAATACTGGAAAAAGATCCTGACACCTGAAGCCTTTGAGATCATGGTGAACAGAGGTACGGAAAGGCCGTTCAATAACCCTTACTGGAACAATCACCAGAAAGGCGTTTATGTGAGCGCTGCTACCGGCAAACCCTTATTCAGCTCCGATACCAAGTTTGAATCCGGCACCGGCTGGCCCAGTTTTTATAAACCTATTGACCCGGATGCCATTATGGTTGTTAAAGATAATTCCTTTGGTATGGAGCGTGAGGAAGTGGTGGAACGCAGTACCGGCCTGCATTTAGGACATGTGTTTGACGATGGCCCCCCGCCTACCGGTAAGCGTTACTGCATGAACTCTTACGCGTTAAAATTTGTGAAAGCAGAAAAAAATAAAAAATAAACGGATGAAACGATTAAAGCAATATATAACAGCGCTGTTGTTTTTATACGGCTGTGCCTATGGCCAGTCGGGAGCGGATGATAACTTTGCGCACCTGCCATCGCCCCGTAAAGGCGAAATGGTAGCAACGTTTGCCGGCGGCTGTTTCTGGAGCTTATCAGAAGGGCTGTCTGAATTAAAAGGCGTGAATAAAGTAGTATCCGGTTATTCCGGTGGTACCACCAAATGGCCTACTTATGAAGAAGTAGGCTCGGATAAAACCGGCCATGCGGAATCGGTACAGGTGTATTATGACCCCACGGTAATTGACTATGCAACGCTGGCTGAAGCCTTCTTTTATGCGCATGACCCTACCACGCTGAACCGGCAGGGGCCGGATGTAGGGAAGGATTACCGTTCGGTAGCTTTTTACCGCAGCCCGGAGGAGCAAAAGACATTAATGGAAGTGGTGGCAAAAGTAAATGCATCACACCATTACGCCAATCCCATTGTAACGCAGGTGGTGCCTTTCAAGGTGTTTTATCCTGCGGAGAACTATCACCAGGGTTATTACCGGCTGCACCCTGAAAGCCCGTATATACAAGCAGTATCTGTACCCAAAGTGCAGAAGCTGCAGAAGGCTATGGGCGATAAGATGAAACCGGCTTTCCAGGTAAAGTCCCAGGGGCATAGCTAAAGATCCATCCACATAAAAAACGTACCATGACTAAATTTGCATTATTGGTAAGGCTGGAAGCCAAACCAGGTAAGGAACAGGAAGTAGCGGCTTTTCTGAAAAGCGCATTGCCTTTAGCCCAGGAAGAAACGGGCACTATTCAATGGTTTGCTTTGCAGATAGGTCCATCCACCTTTGGCGTTTTTGATACGTTTAACGATGACGGCGGGCGGCAGGCGCACCTGTCTGGGCCTATTGCCAAAGCGTTAATGGAAAAAGCACCGGAGCTGCTGGCCAAAGACCCGGTAATTGAGTCTGTGGAGCTGCTGGCCGTAAAATAAGTTATAGGTGTTATGATACAAGCGCACTATGCTGTAATGGCATGGTGCGTTTTCGTTTTCTTACAATTCTGTGCGGGGAACAGTAGGTAATTTTGAGGCATAATAAAACATATAGTTATGTCAGCAAACATTTTGATCACCGGCGCTACCGGCAATATTGGATCTGAATTAGCAAAGCAATTATCCGCACAGGGTGTGCCTTTCCGGGCCATGGTACGGTCATTAAAAGGTACGGAAGCATTAGCTGCCTTAAATGGCGCAACAATTGTAACCGGCGATCTGAATGACCCGGCCAGTCTGCAGCAGGCTTTACAGGGAGCAGATAAGGCATTCCTGCTTACCAGTTCCTCCGAACAGGCAGAAACCCAGCAGCTTAATTTTGTAAAGGCGGCACAGGAAGCCGGGGTACAGCATATCGTAAAGCTATCGCAGTTTGCAGCGGCCAAAGATTCGCCGGTACGTTTCCTGCGCTACCATGCGGTGGTGGAAGAAGCCATTCAGCAGTCGGGCATGGCGTATACTTTTCTGCGGCCTAATTTGTTTATGCAGGGATTATTAGGCTTCCGGGATACGATTGTTCATAAGAATGCCTTTTTTGCCGCTATTGGCAATGCTAAGATCAGCATGGTAGATATACGGGACATTGCCGCTGTTGCTGCTGCAGCGCTTACCAACAATAACCATTACAACAAAACATACGACCTTACCGGCCCTGCAGCCATTACGCATACGGAGATAGCCGCACAGCTTTCCAATGTGATGGGCCGTACTATCCAGTTTATTGATGTAACCCCTGAGGATATGCGGCATGCGCTGGATGGCGTGGGCTTTCCCGCCTGGCAGGCAGATGGTTTGATCGAGGATTATGCGCATTATGCGCGTGGTGAGGCGGCTGTTGTTGCTAAAAGTATTGAGGAAGTAACGGGCAGGCCTGCACGGGATTTTGGGATGTTTGCAAGGGATTATGCAGGGGTGTTTAAATGATCTCTATATGCGGGAGCATTTGTAAAAGGCAGGTATTATTTGAGAGTTGCTTATATTTATGGTATGACACTCCAAAGAGCAATTGAAATAGCCATTGATGCGCATAAGGGGCAAACAGATAAATATGGCGCACCCTACATTGGCCATGCGATGCGGGTAATGAATCTGGGCAGAACAGAGGAAGAAAAGATCTGCGGCGTGCTGCATGATGTGGTGGAAGATACCAGCTGGACCTTTGAACAGCTGGCTGCGGAAGGTTTTAGCCCGGAGATACTGGAAGCGCTGCGCTGTGTTACCAAACTGTCGGAAGATGAAGATTATGACCATTTCACCGCCCGCATTTTGCCTAACCGGCTGGCCTGCCTGGTAAAGCTGAACGACCTCACCGATAATATGGACCTGCGGCGTATGCCGGAAGTAAAGGAAAAAGATGTTGCCCGTTTCAATAAATACCTGAAGGCATACCGGCAGGTAAGCGCTGCGCTGGGAAAATAAGCCACAGAAAATATTCCGGAAACTTTGACGGCAGATGCGATGCCGCACCTGCCATCAAAGATCACTATCGTATCAGGCTATGGGTGTGCAATAAACACCGGCTGTGTTACCAGCTTTACCACCGGCGCCGCGTGACTGGGTGATAACAGGTTGGAAAGCGTACTGCGGCCATAAGCGCCCATTACAATAATTGCCTTCCTTTGTTTTAACAGGTATTCCAGCAGCCGGGCTTTCACATTACTATCTTCCAGCAGCACCATCTCAATATTCTCATAGTGTGCTTTCAGCCATTCTTTGAGCTTGTATTTATCCTCCCCTAATGGTTTACCGGGTTCTGAAACATTCAGCAGCACAGCTTTACGGTGATGCAGCTGGGGGAAAAGATGGGTGAATTGTTTAATGGCATACATAGCAGCGCGGCTGTTGTCGCAGGTAAAGATCAGTTCCTCAATGCCCTCAAAACCATCAGGCGCTATTACCACCGGGCATTCTGCCTGTTTCATCAGGTCCTTCACAAAACCGGAAGGTATAGCCTCCCGCGTTTCGGAAAATGTAGTGGTGGCATCTGTAATGATCAGGTCAGCATACCGGCTTTCCCTTACAACTTCAATAACAGGCAGGCCCCTATTACGGTGCGCGTGATGGCTAATGCCCCTGATGGCGCAGGTTTCATTAAAGTAACGGATATTTTCTTCACACTGCATTTTCCTTTTTTCCATTACAGCAGCTTCCTGCGTGCTTACACTAAAGGCCGTTGCCTCAATAACATCCCAGGCGCCGCTTTCGTGGTCAAGGTTTTCAAGGAAAAGGCCTGTGAGCATAGCGCCATTAATGTTGCACAGGGCGCAGGCGAAATCAAAGCTTTGTTTGTTGAACCGTACCGCGTCGGTTACGTATAATACCTTTTGCATAAAAAATTCTTTTTGGTCAAGGAATGCCTGTGTGTTGCACAGGAAGGATTCTCATGCTGCTAAATTACCGGTAGCGCAGTCACCGGAAAATGACGGTGCTCAAGCCGGCTGCTGATTATGATCACTCCTTATGATGATCAGCATAATGACTGATGGCCGTCATTGCTGCTGTTTGCAGCGCAGCTTAACTTCAATAAAACCAAAAGCGATGTTAGGAACCTTAACCACACAGGAGATTGACGAAGTGCTGTCACGAAATATCACCGGCCGCATTGGCTGCAGCAATGCTGAAAAGATGTACATAGTACCCATTAGCTTTGCCTTTAACGGAAATTACCTGCTGGCGCATTCCAGGGAAGGTTTAAAAATAAGCATGATGCGGCAGCACCCGGAAGTATGTTTCCAGGTGGATGAGATTGATGATCATGCGAACTGGCGCAGTATTGTGCTGTGGGGCAGCTATGAGGAAATAACCGATCCCCGGGAAAGATATTATGCCATGAAATTTTTAGTTAGCCGCCTTATACACCAGAACGTAAGCGAAACTGCCGGCGTACCGGAAATGAGCGGCGAGCTGCAGCAGGAAACGCCTGCGCCGGTTATAAGGCCTGTTGTATACCGCATCAGGATCAAAGAAAAAACCGGGCGGTTCGAGCGGCGCTAAATATTTAATAGGCTACCCTGTAATCTTTTTTTGCGGGCTTGCCGGTCCATATTTTTGCAGATGTCCATTGCCCGGGCGCTGCGGTCCAGAAGGTGTTATCCGCAGGCAATCCTAAAGGCAAAAAGGCCAGGGTTGCCATATACAGGCTGCCGGTTGATGTATAGGTATCTGCCAGCTCCGGCTGGTGGCCGTTAAAACCCAGCACCAGCCAGTTATAGCGGTCAAAGTTCTGGTTACCGTCGTACAGCTTGCGGATCACCTGCGTAAGCGCGCTGCGTACCTGCCCGCGTGTTAGATGCTCCGGCAGCTGTTCCAGCAGCACTGTTTGCGCCAGCGCCTGGAAAGCGCCGCTGCGGTAGGTCATTGATCTTCCATAAACAGGAAAGCTGCCATCCGGCGCAATAATACGCTCCAGGTATTCAGCATGGCGCGCCATCCGTTTCAGGGCCTGGTCATACTCCTCTTTTTTTGCCTTTTTGTTATCGGATAAGATCTTTAAAAGGTCCACCAGCATGGGATGAATGACAAATGAATTGTAATAGTCCATGCTGAACTTTTCACCGTCAGAATACCAGCCATCACCCACATACCATTCACTCATTTTATTTACGGCAAACTGAATGCGCGCAGGGTCATAGGATTCGCCAATGCTTAACAGGAAACCTTCTGTAATGCCGGCAAACAAAAGCCAGTTGCTGTAAGCGGCGGCCCGGTTACGCAGGGTTTTAAAGCTATTAATGTAATGTTGCTTTGTTTTCTGACTGAGCGGCTCCCATAAAGCTTTGGGTGCGCGTATAAAGGCATGTGCCAGGAAAGCTGCGTCCACAATGGGCTGACCGGCAGGGATGTCAAAATTTATAAAATCCGGCCCGCTGGTATCTGCAGCATTGGCTAAGGCCTGCAATGCTTCGGTGCGCATTTTTTTACGGAGTGCGCCTTCGGCAGTATTGTCATCCGGCAGCGCAAGCCAGGGCGCTATACCGGCCAGTGTGCGGCCCAGCGCTTCCAGGTAAGTGACCTGCTTTACCTGGTTGGAATAGCCCGGTCCCATTTCCAGCGGCATATTTTTTTGCAGTGTATTATTGGCAAGATTGTGAATAACAGGGTATGCAATGCGCTGTATGGCTTTTACCCAGGAGGCCCGGTCTTTGGCTCCTGTGGCCGGTTTTACCTGGGCCTGGCTGCTAAATACGATCATCGGGAATAGAATAACTAACAGGGCTTTACATTTACTCATAACGTACGTTGGGTTAATTGAGCTAAATATACAACATTGCGGATATTGATACGGTAATAGCTATACGTTATTTCCCTGTTTCGGAATGGGGTGCATCCACCGGTTTGGATTCCGGTGAACCCTTTTGCCGGAGCCAGATGGAAAGCAGCACAATGGCGGCAACTGCCAGAAATTCGCTTTGCCAGTTCTGGAACGATTCAAACCAAAAATGCGCATCGCCCAGGTATTCACCTGCGGACATGATGGGCTGGCCTTTTATAAGCTGCTCTTCATTATAATCTTTGAGGCTTCCTAAAAAATGCATCCAGAAGGATAAAAGGAATAATAACGCGAACGCAAGGGATAAGGAGTGCTGATAAATTGCCAGCCATATGCCGCCTTTACGTACGGGCCAGGGCGCATCCGGCCGTGGCTGGGGTTCCCGGTCCACCTCCTCCTCTCTTGCCCCGGGTTCATCTTTCAGCTTTTTAGATTCCGAAGAACCTCTTTGCCGGAAGCTGACGGTTAGCACTACATAAATGGCCATCTGTAAAAATTCACTTTCCCAGTTCTCGAAGGTGGCAGAAATAAAATGCCCGCTGGTAATGTATTGCGCGGCGGATAACGCCGGCTGCTGCTGTTCTTCCAGGTCTTTATTGTGCTCTTTCCAGCCGGCAATAAACTGGCATGACCAGAACAGCAGCATCATAGACAGCAATAGAATACTCAGGCTGTTCCTGTAAAAGAAAGATGTTTTGGTGTTTTCCATTTAATTCCCACTTCAAATTACAGGCCAGCAGGTACGATGGTAATGTGCGGATGTGCAGAGATGCAAATGTGTAGATGAAATGCGGCGGAGGTGGTTTTTTGCACTTCTATATTTTCCCTCGGAAAAATTATTTTTATTTAGGTATGTAAATATTAGTAATATGTTGTATATTAGAGTACAACCCATACCTATGATATATAAGCATGATATCGAGAACCTGCAATTTAACATTGTCCGCATCGGTGAATATGAGCTGTGTGTTTTTGCCCGGCTTTTTGACATCGGTATTGGCATAAGCACCATCCGGAGCAGAATGAGCAAGGCCTATGTAGCCTCTTTCCCGGTGGAGAAGGATGATGAAGCCATCCGCGATCTATACAGCTTACTGGCCGAAGTATTACGCCAGAACCCGGATATTGCGCCGGAAAGCCTGGCCATGCCCAGTACCAGCATTGCACCGGAAGGGGTAAAAGTATCGCAGTACCTGAGATCCCTGCTGCCGGAATCGTGTGAAACCTTACCGCATATGAAGCTGGCCTCCCTGGACCAGATTGCGGCTATTATTCACGGGCATATTCATCAGAGTAAGGTGGGGGCGGCGATTAATAATTAATAATGAATAATTAAGGGGAGAGCGTGGGGGACTACCTTCATGGATAAGGAAGGCGTTTAACGTGCTGTGGAGGATCGGCGCCGGTAGCTGGTGGCCGTAGCGCCTTTTAATTTCTTAAAGAAACGGTTCAAATGGCTTTTGTCTGTAAAGCCAAATTCATCTGCTATTTCCGTGATGCGCATATCACTTTGTGAAAGGCGGTTTTCAATAAGCTTTAGCTTATAGCGGGTAATATATTCCTGCAAGGTTTCGTTGGTTTCTTTCCTGAAATAGCGCCCCAGGTAGGTTTCAGAGATGCCGAACTTTTTACTGATGGCAGCCCCTTTCAGCTTTTCGGGGAAATAAATATTAGCCTGTACATATTGCAGTATTTCCAGCACTTTCCGGTCGCTTTGTGTATTTACATCTTCCGGGAAAGATAATAACAGGTTCCGCACTACTATTACCAGGATGGTTTGTATATACTGTGCAATCAGCTCATTACTGTATAAAGCGCTGTGCTGATGCTCATAGATCAATGCCTGCATAATACCCTTTATCGTTGCTTTATCTTCCGTTTTTTTGATCACACATCCCGGTTCCTTATTGGCGTTGTTTAAAATGATCTCCATTTTTTCCAGCTGTTCTTTAGAAGCAGCATGGCCCCGCAGGTAAATATGGGTGAAGCGGATAAAAAATAACTGGGTGGTTGTTTCAAAAATAAACGCATGGCTATCGTCCGGCGCCAGCAGGAACAGGTTGCCCGCCGTATAAGGCACTGTGTTATTATTGATATGCTGTTTACCAGTACCGGAAACAATGTACACCAGCTCAAAAAAGCTTACCTGGTGGGTACCGCGGGGACATACATCCGCAGGCTCTTTCAGCACCAGCTCATAAGTATTATGTAAGGTATCTTTTGCCATAACAAGATCTTACCCTGTTTAGGTGTAAAAGTACTCCGTTTTTTACCTTAAAGAGCGCCAACTTTGTAAGGTCAAAATCAAATGATATGAACGATCAAACCATGCAGGCCTTAGTGCTGGAAGGCTTTCAGCAAAACCTGCAGCTAAGGGAGGTACCGAAACCCAGGGCTCAAAAAGGCCAGGTGCTGGTACAGATTAAAGCAAGCGGCGTAAACCCGCTGGACCTTAAAATAAAGGCCGGGGAAGCGGCCCACGCAAAAGTAAGCCCTCCCGCCATCCTGGGGCTGGATATGGCCGGTGTAGTTGTTGAAACAGGTGAAGGCGTAAATAATTTTAAACCCGGCGATGAAGTGTATGGCCTGGCGGGCGGCGTAGGCGGCCACCCCGGCACCCTAGCCGCTTATATTGCTGCAGATGCGGAGCTGCTGGCGCATAAACCTAAGAACCTCAGCTTCCGGGAGGCAGCTGCCTTGCCTTTAACCATCATTACCGCCTGGGAAGGATTAATAGACCGCGCCAAAGTAAAGGCGGACAATACCGTGCTGGTACAAGGCGCTGCTGGTGGCGTAGGTAATGTGGTTGTGCAGCTGGCTAACTACTTTGGCGCAAAGGTATGGGGTACCGTTGCCCCGGAGGATGCTGCCCTGCCGGAGAATATTGGAGCTATCCCCATCGACTATACGAAATATACAGTAACGGATTATGTGCAGGAATATACTGCCGGTGAAGGGTTTGATATTGTTTATGATACGGTAGGTGGCATTACACTGGACGCCTCTTTCCAGGCGGCCAAAGTTTATACCGGTCATGTGGTAAGCATATTAGGATGGGGTACGCATAACCTGGCGCCGCTTTCTTTCCGCGGGGCCACCTATTCAGGCGTTTTTACCCTGCGCCCTTTGCTCACCGGTTTACATAAAAAGCATCACGGTGATATTTTGCAGCAGGCCACAGCTATTATTGAAGCGGGAAGGTTAAAGCCTTATGTGGATGCGGAGGAATATAGTTTTTCATCTGTTCAGCAGGCGTATGGGGCGTTAGAGAAGAGGACGGCACGGGGTAAAGTGGTGATAGAATGTAAAATGTAAAATTTTAAATTATAAATGTAAAAGTAAAATGCCGGGAACATAGGTCTGTACCTGTATCACAGCATTTTACTTTTACATTTTAAATTTTACATTTTTTTAATTTCAAAACGGTAGCTCCCCGACGGGATCTTATAGGTTGCAGGCACCGGCTTACCATCTAAATAAACCTTCCCCGTTAAGCGCACCGTAGCGGTGGAATTAGCGGGTACGGTTACGTTGTAAACAATGTTGCCGTTCTCCCTTTTCCAGCTGGAAACAATATTGCCAAAAGGCCCGTAGTGCGATGCCTCAAAATGATCCAGGCCCGGAACAAAGTGGGGTTCGAGGATCACGTTCTTAAAACCGGGCTGCAGCGGATCGGCTTTTATACCGCCAATGCCTTTATACAACCAGGCCCCTATTTCGCCAAACATAATATGGTTCAGGGAAAGGTCTGATTTGGCTTCTATATCCCAGTTCTCATACAGGCTGGTAGCGCCATTCACGATCCACCATCCCCAGGAGGGATAAGTTTCCTGGGAGGCGATGCGGTAAGCTACATCTGCAAAACCGTTATCGCTTAAAGCGCCCAGGATGGCCTTGGCGCCTAAGATGCCGGCATCCAGGTGGTAGTTATCCTGCTTTACCCTTTCTGCCAGGTTAGCAGCTATTTTACCTTTCAGCTCTGCAGGCGCCAGGTCCCAGTACAGGGGCACGCTTAGCTCCGTTTGGTAGCCTTGATCATACATACCCGTGGCGGTGTTTAAATATTTGGCGTTAAAGGCATTTTTAATTTTTAATGCCAGCGCCGTGTAGGTGGCTTCATCTGCTTTATTATGGAATAAGGCGGCGGCTTTGGCCAGTATGCTTACATCTGCATAATAATAGGCGGTGGAGGTAAATTCAACCGGTGATTTGGATTTTACCGGCACCCAGTCGCCCAGGCCCCAGGTGGTAAGCCCGCCGGGATATAGCTCATTAATATGATCCACATACCGTTTGATGTTCTCATAATTATCTTTCAGCGCTTTGCTGTCGTTGTAAAAAATGTACAGGTTCCAGGGTATGATAGCCACGGTGCTGGTCCAGTCAGGACCATTGCCCCACTCATACCCCCAGCCGCCGGTGGGAATAATAGAAGGCAGCACGCCATTAGGTTGTTGCTCATCGCGGTGATCGCCCATCCATTTTTCATAGATGGTGATACCATCAAAATTATACAAGCCGGTTTCACTGGCAATGTGCGCATCGCCGGTCCAGCCGTTCTTTTCACGTTGCGGGCAATCCGTGGGATAGCCGAAGAGGTTAGACAGATAAGAGACGTTGGTGGCTTCCCATATTTTGTTGATGGTATTGCTGGATGAGCTGATGTGTCCAACAGCCGCTACATCGCTGTGCATGAAATAACCGGTAAGGTTTTCCTTGCTGAGCGTAAGCGGTTTGCTGGCTGTTAGCTCCACATACTGAAAACCTTTGTAGTTAAAGCGGGGCATAAAGGTTTCCTCCCCCTCCCCTTTTAAAATAAAGATGTCGGTCTGGAAGGGATCTTTATCATCTGTTGGCCGGTAGTGAATGTCAATGTTGGACTGGTCTGCCCGGCCGGCTTTGTTTAGCTTCTCCGCATGTTTAAGCCGGATCACCGTACCGCTTTCACCTTTTACCCTAAGCTGGCTTACGCCGGAAATATTTCTTCCCAGGTCAAATACATATACTGTGTCAGACAGCTTATTCATGCTTTTGGCAGGGATGGTTTCCACATTGCGGATGGGCTGCATGCTTTGCGCAACGATGTTTTTGGATGGTGCGGAACGGAGTGTTACCTCCTCCCATTTTTTATCATCGAAATTAACCGTGTTCCATCCCGGTTGTTCCAAACGCGCATCATAATGTTCTGCGGTGTAAATGCTGTTAAAGATCACCGGGCTTAAAGCTGTTTTCCATTGTTTGCCAGAGGTAATAGTTTCGGTAGTGCCATCGGTATAGGTAATTTTCAAGTCCAGGCAAAAGGCCGGCCTTGCGCGCCAGGGCGCCAGGTGAAAGTACCATACGGCTGTGGACTGGTGGTTGTACCAGCCATTGCCCAGCAGTACGCCAATGGCGTTATTCCCGTTTTGCAGCTGCGCTGTTACATCATAGGTAACATAGAGCGTACGGCGGTCAAACCGTGTGTACATAGGATCCAGCCGGTGATTGCCGGTTTTGCTGCCGTTAATGTACAGCTCATATAAGCCGGCTGCTGCAATATAGGCCCTTGCCGAGCGGATTGGTTTTTTAACGTTAAAGGTATGCCGGAAACACGGCGCCGGTTTTTCAGCAATGCCCTTGCTGTCGCTGATCCAGGCGCCCTGCCAGTTACGCATATCCATCATGCCGGTTTCAAAGCTGCTGATGGCTGATGGGCTGATCTTTTTACCACCCTGCCCCCACAGCAGCACGCGCCAGTAATATTTGGTAAAAGGCTGCAGGGCTTTTCCGTTATAAGTTACCAGGCTGGCGGCTGATGGTACTTTTGCCGTGGTCCAGCTATTGCCTTTACCGGCAGCCACTGCTGCTGAATCCGTACCAATAATAAGCTGGTAAGCAGTTTGCAAAGCCCCGCGGCTGCTATCTTCCAGCACCCAGGATAATCTTGGATCAGGGTTATCTATTCCCAGCGGCTGGTAAAGGTGCTCACAGCTCAAACGGCTCACTTGTGCGTAACCGTTAGTGAGCTGCATGTTTGCTATTGCTATGAACAGGAAGATCGTTAACTTTTTATTATTCATGACGCCTATCTTATTACAAACCATTAAAGTAACATCTATCCAGTATTTTTTATAATTTTTTAATGAGCCATGGTAGCAGTCCGGCCAGGTAATTTTTGCAATCGAGTGAAAGAGGTGTGCTATTTCACCGTATTTTAATCCGGTCATTTATTTACTTATCTTTAAATCATCAACCCCAAAATCACAACCTGTCATGAAACTACTACCCCTTGTGTTGCTGCTATTAGGGTGCCACAGCGCTTACACACAAAGCTTCGCTTTAAAAGATTCCGGTTCCTTTACACCGCAGCAAAAAAAAGTGTTGCTGTTTCAGAGCACAGCAGGCAAACCGCTTATCCTGTTTAAAACAGAGCTGATGGTTAATACGGATGGTATTCCCATCTCTTATCATCCATTTGACCTGCGCGGAGATTCTATTGCGCTGAACACCATCCTGAACGGCGCGGCCATTTACCGGCTAAAGGACAACATCCGCATCAGCAATCCAAAGAAGCCTAACAATTTTACAAAAGCAGAAAGGATAGCCATGCAAAAGGAAGCCTATACGGCTTTTGAAAAATACCGGGATGCTAACTTCGATTCCATGCCCGCGGGATATAATATTATCTGGAAAAATGTGCTGGTAGCAGGCCCCGATGGTAAACCCTGTGTTTTAAAAGAAGGGAAATACAAAGGTTACTTTGCTTCTGCTACTGCGTTAAAAAATGACCTTACCACTAATAAAGGCGAATGCGATTGTAACAACCAGGTAAACCCTTTTGAAGTACCTACGCTGGTGCTGGCAGGCGGTAATAATATTGTGAAAAAATTTGGCGCACAGGTAGGCGATCTGCTGGTGGCGTACAATCTTTCCAACGGGAATTTTGTATATGCGGTGATCGGTGATTCAGGTCCGCCGGAGAACCTGGGCGAGGGTTCTGTGGCCCTGAACATGCAGCTGGTGGGAACGGATAAATTTCCTGCTACCCGGAAACAGACCTATGCATTAAGCACCGGTAAAAATATACTTGTTTGCATTGTTCCCAAATCCAAAACATACAAAATTCAAAAGCCTTATACAAAGGAGAATATCCAGGAAAGGATCAGCGCCTGGTTTAGTGAGCAGGGGTTAACAGCGCAAAACCAGGTCGTTGATTTTCTTAAGCAACAGCAGGGCCGGTTTAAATAGCTGCTTTAGCTTGCGGTAACTATAATGCGGCAATCGTCCAGCGCAGCATCCAGGTGAGGTTTTGCCATGGCCAGGTATTCTGCACTTTCCGTAATACGGTGAAAGCTGGAAAGGTTGGGGTATTGTGTAACAACAACCTCATCCCACAGCTCCCCTTCCGGGGCCACCAAGGCGGCTTGTACCCTGCCAAGGAAAAAAAGCATTACCTGATCAGCAGCGCTGATCTCTTTAAATGCACGAACATAGCGGTGGAAATAGATCTCCCGCCCGGAGCAGGGCCCGCTGCCGGCGGCGTTGCCGTAATCCGCATACTCCTTATAACGCAGTAAGCTCACTATATATACTTGGGTGGTGGCTGTTTGCATGATGCAAAGAACGGGGTTAACAATCGCAATTAAGTTCAGGTAGTTTAACAAATTGCCGGCAAAACTGACACTTATCATATCTTCCTGGCCGCATTATTGATATTTTTGTGCCGGTTCAATCCTTTCCTTTATGGATAATTTTATTGCTGCCCGATCGCAGATGGCCTTGTCGCTTGGTTTTCACATCATTTTTGCCTGTATTGGCATGGTAATGCCTTTTTTTATGGCGGTAGCGCATTACATATGGCTTAAAACCGGCAACGAGGTTTACCGGGATATCACCAAGGCCTGGAGCAAGGGAGTAGCTATTTTCTTTGCCACCGGCGCGGTATCCGGTACGGTATTATCTTTTGAGCTGGGCCTGCTGTGGCCAAAGTTCATGGAACATGCAGGTCCTATTTTCGGCATGCCTTTTTCGCTGGAAGGCACCGCCTTTTTTATAGAAGCAATTGCCTTAGGGTTCTTTTTATATGGCTGGAACCGCTTTAACCGCTGGTTTCATTGGTTCACCGGTGTGGTGGTAGGCGTTAGCGGGCTGGTATCCGGCATACTGGTGGTGGCTGCCAACGCATGGATGAACAGTCCTGCCGGGTTTGACTATGTGAACGGGCAGTACCTGAACATTGACCCTATTAAAGCCATGTTCAATGATGCCTGGTTTTCGCAGGCGCTGCATATGTGTGTGGCTGCCTTTGCCTCCACGGGTTTTGCGGTAGCAGGCATCCATGCGCTGATGATCCTGCGCAAAAGCCATGTTACCTTTCATAAAAGAGCTTTCCGTATTTCAGCGGTATTTGCCACAGTAGCAGCCCTGTTACAGCCCCTGAGCGGTGATATTTCCGCAAAGGATGTGGCCAAACGCCAGCCGGCCAAGCTGGCCGCCATGGAAGCGCATTTTAAAACGGAAGAAAAAGCCGCGCTGATCCTGGGCGGTATTCCGGATGAAAAAGAGAAAAAAGTAAACTACGCAATTGAAATACCCGGTGCGCTGAGCTTTCTGGCGCATGGCAATTTCCATGCAGAGGTTACCGGGCTGGACCGGATTCCGGAAGAAAACCATCCGCCGGTAGCCGTTACCCACTATGCCTTTCAGGTAATGGTGGGCCTGGGAACTGTTATGATGCTGATCTCCGTATTGTATTATATAACCATCTGGAAAAAGAAAAGCTGGCTGGAAAAACGCTGGCTGCTGAAGCTTTTTGCCATTGCCACCCCCATGGGATTTATTGCCGTAGAAGCCGGGTGGACGGTAACAGAGGTAGGCCGGCAGCCCTGGATCATTTATGGGGTGATGCGTACAGCGCATGCCGTTACCCCCATGCCGGGTATTGCTTATTCCTTTTACATTTTTACGGCCGTATATATCTCCTTATCCTGCATTGTGGCGTTTTTGCTGTACCGGCAAATAAGCATGGTGGGTAAGTTATACGATCATTCTGTTGAAACAATCAATGCCATCTGACCATGCTGTACGTAGTTATTGTTTATCTCTGGGCGGCCATTCTTTTATATCTCCTGTTAGGCGGGGCGGATTTTGGCGCCGGTATTATTGAATTCTTTACCTCGCGCAACAACCGTGGCCGCACGCGCAGAACCATGTACCAGGCCATTGGGCCGGTATGGGAAGCCAACCACATGTGGCTGATCATTACCATCGTGATCCTGTTCGTGGGGTTTCCGAAAATATACGCTACCTTATCCGTATACCTGCACATTCCGTTAACCGCCATGCTGCTGGGCATTATTGCCCGCGGCACAGCTTTCGTGTTCCGCAATTACGATGCGGTGAAGGATGATATGCAAAAGATATACAACCGCATTTTTATTTATTCCAGCGTGATCACGCCTTTCTTCCTGGGCATTATTGCCGCCAGCACAGTTTCCCGGAATGTGGATGTGACGGCGCAGGACTTTTTACCGGCTTACATTTTCAGCTGGCTTAACTGGTTTTCTGTAACCGTAGGATTATTCACCGTATGCATCTGCGGTTTCCTGGCAGCAGGTTATATTATCGGGGAAACCGACAGTATTGAAGACCGGCAGTTCTTTGCACGCAAAGCCAAGTGGATGATCGTATCTGCCGTGTTATGCGGAGCGTTGGTATTCCTGGCATCCATAAAAGAAAATGTTCCGCTGGCAGAATGGGTGTTTGGCAAGGCGCCCGGCATTTTTGCCATTGCAGCGGCCAGCTTGTCGTTACCTTTTCTGTGGTACGGGCTTACACACGGGAAAGCTATCATTGTGCGGCTGTTAGGCGGGTTTGAAATTTGTATGATCCTGTTTGCAGTTACTTACCGTCACTTTCCTAATATTGTGCTGCTGAAAGGCGGCGGGCACCTTTCCCTTATTGAGCACCAGGGGCAGGAAAAAGCTATTGTATCGCTGGCCTGGGCCCTGCTGATAGGCAGCCTCTTTATTTTGCCGGCATTGGGTTACCTGATGTATAGTTTTGAAAAGAAAAAGCCGCGTGAAGCCTGAAAAGGCTTACAGCTTACCTGGTTTTAAATTTGACTCATCTGCCGGTAAACCGGTAGCGGGCAGCACCTTTTTACGCAGCATACTTAAGAACACGGGCGTAATACCCAGATAGGAAGCTATATGTTTTTGTGCAATTCTTTGCTCCAGGCCGGGATAGCGCCGCTGGAACTGCGCATAGCGCTCCTCTGCCCGGAGCGACAGGGCGGCTGTCATACGCCGCTGGTAAAGGATAAACCCGTTTTGTGTAAGAATGCGAAAGAAGCGTTCAAACTTTGGGATCTTTTCATACAGCATTTCCAGCGTATCCAGCCTGAGCCAGAAAACCGTGGTATCCTCCAATGCATCTATTGTATAAATGGCTGGTGTTTGGGAATAAAAGCTGGCAATATCTACTGCCCACCAGTTTTCGGGGCTAAAGGAAATAATGTGCGCTTTGCCTGCTTCATCTGTATTATACAAACGCAGGCAGCCTTTAACAACAAAGTAAACGCACCTGCATACTTCACCGCTTTTTAACAGCACGCTGTTCTTCTTTACCTGCTTTTGCTGCAGCAACGATCTTACATATTCGGTTTCTGCCGGATCTAATGTAATATGCTTTGCAAAATTAGCCAGTATCAGATCATCCATCTTTAAAATATCCTGTCTGAAATATAGTGAAACTTCAGCATTAGTAGACCATTCGGCTTGTTTTGATCAGCCGCCAGTTTTCCAGGGCCGCATTGCGGTGAGGCAAAGCTGTGGCATAATATGCTGCGCATTCCGTTATGCGGCGGAAGGCGGCAAAACTGGGATATTCCACAATGCCAACAACATCCCATAGCTCACCTTCCGGCGCTACCAGTATGGATTGTACCTCACTTACAAAGAACACATTTATGCCTTCACTGGCTGCAATACTCCTAAAGGCGGGGATATAACGCTGGAAATAAGCCTCCCGGCCGGAGCAGGGAGTACCCTGTGCAGGATCATCATATTCCGCATGCTCCTTAAAGCGAAGAAAATTCACCATAAAAACCGGGCTATCATCCGTGCCTGTATTGGAGGCTGACTGAACGGCTGCTTCATTAATTTTAGTTGCTGTTACCATGATCGCTTGTTATGAACATTTTACTTATACAAAGTAACAGGCTGGTAATGGGAATAAAATTAAAGTAGTTTAACAAAATGGCGCTACGGCACGTAATATAGTGCGGAAGGCGGTAGCGGCCCATCGACTGTTGCCCCGGGAACTACATAGCCGAAGTCAAAATTATGGCCGCCCTTACGGTGGTAATATTCAATCCGTATTGGATAAAACCCAGGTTCCAGCGGGATCATAAAGGATTGGTAATTGCTGCCGGCCCCTATTTCCATCAGCAGCTTGTTGCCAATGAAAAATCTTGTGCCCTGCTCCCCTGCCATTTCGAAGATGTAATAACCGCCTTTAACCGTTTCCAGGTAACCGGATAAATGACAATAAAAACTATCACTTTCGTCCAGCTGGTTAAGGTCTTTTTCCGGTGAAAGAATACCGGCGCTGAGCGGTTGTGTAGCTGTGGAATCTTTGAAACATGCATATTTTACAGCACCAGGCTGCAGGTTGCGGGGTTTGGGAAATGCGCTGGCTGCCTTGCCGCTGGTAAATTGTGCAGTGAATGACCGGTTATCAGCTTCATTCGGGAAGAACGATCTTATGCGCAGCGTTGTGGTGCCCTTGAGCCTGAGCTCATTTTCTGCGCTCAGCACTGGCGAAGACAATACCGGTTCCGTTCCGTCAGTAGTATAGTGCATATATTTTTCCGGCAGTATATTATAGCAGGAAACATTGAAAGGCTGGTCTTTTATAACAATGCCACCCATGGGATCTATCCTGATGCGCTCATGATTGAAAAGCGGTGCAAGGGAATATTTTAATCCATCATAAGCGCTTTTGTATTGTTGTGATATATGGGTTTCATTTGGGTAGGCAACTGTTTTCCATTGAAGATTAGCGGGTGCTTTTTGCCGCAGCAGCACTTCTAATGAATCTATGCCCATTCCATGGTAAGGGCGGCCGGTACGGCCGGTGATGAATAATGACCTTACCTGTTTTAGTGTTGGCAGCTTTTCATTGGCTAATTTTAAAAGATAACCGTTATCCCATGCAACAGAAGGATCGGCCGCTATATAAGAATCAAATAACTGAGGCTCTGTAAACAGTGTGTAGAGCACAAACAAGCCGCCAAATGAATGTCCCCATAAAATATTGGAACCGTTAGACGGGTAGGTTTTATCAACATACGGGATCAGCTCATTTTTTATAAAGGAAAGCAAAGCCGGCGCCCCACCCGAATTTCTGACGGCCGGTACAGCGGTAGGCGTAAGATCCCGGCCCCGCTGGTTATTATTGTTTGCATAGCTGTTCACTATGCCTACCATGATAATGGGCGGCGTAAATTCCCATTGCCTGGACCAGGATTGTACCTGAGCCATTAGACCTGCATTCCATTCACCGTCCAGCAGGTATAACACACTGTATTTTTCAGCAGATGCGGGCTGGTATTCTTTGGGTAGCTGTACCTGCAGCATACGCTGTTCTTTCAGGCTTGCAGACCAGATGGAATCTTTTATACCGGGTAACTGTGCTTTAAGGGAACAGGGTAAGTAAAAAATTAAAAGCGGGATAATAAATCTCTTTTTCATTTGGCGGTTTAATGGAGTGTCCAATCGTGCTCAGTGGCCATAGCAATCTAAGTTAGAACAAAAATGTTACTACAGAAAGTATTCAGATTCCGGGTATAGGTTTGGCGTGTGCTATGCTATTCATAGCTGCAGGTGTTACCTGTTTAAAGTCAATTGGCGGTACATGAAACTTTTTGCCGAATATAACCGGCTTAACCTTACCGTAATAGCAGCGGTGCTGCTGCTTTCCGGTGTGGTGTATTACGTTCTGCTGAACCATATACTGATCCATGAGCTGGATAAGGACCTGATGGAGAAAAGGCAGAAAATTGAAGCATATGCCGCCAAACATGCTACCCTGCCGGCTTTTGAGGACCTGGACGATGTACAGGTGTTTTACGCACAGGTGCCCGCACCCGTTGAGGAAAGCCAGCCGGCATTTGTGGGCCGTTATGATCCGGAGGAAGCAAAGGTACACGGGTACCGCCAGCTGGTGTACACCCACACGTTTGGGGGTAAATATTACCGGGTTACTATTTTTAAAGCCGTTGAGGGCACCCAGGCCCTGTTACGCGTTATTGTCAGCGTTACTTTTACCGGTATGCTGCTGATCATTGGGTTATCTGTTCTAATTAACCGGATTGTGCTGCGTAAGCTATGGCAGCCGTTTTATGAAACACTGGAAGCCCTGCCCTCATGGACCCTTGGCAAAAAACAGCTTCCCTCCTTCCCGGAAACGGATGTGGATGAATTCATCTTTTTAAGAGACCGTCTTAACGCAACTATTAGCCGGGTGCAGCAGGAACACAGATCGCTGCTGTTACTGTCAAAAATTGAGTATCAGCAGTTCCTGTGCATTGCACCGGTTAATGTAAAAGAGAAAATAGAGCAAAAGGCTCAACAGCTGCAGCCGTTGTGGCATCATAATAACCTTAGAGTTACTACCCAACTGCAGCCGGTGACTATTAGCATGAACCCGGAGCTGATGGATATACTGCTCAATCATCTTTTAAATAATGCTACCCGCCATAACATTCCCGGCGGAGCGCTTTGTATTACCCTTACACCAGGCTGCCTGGCTCTGGAAAATACCGGTAATGAAAAGCCGTTGGATGATATCCGGCTTTTCAGACGCTTTTATAAAGAAGAGCAATACAACAGTATCGGCCTTTCCATTATCCGGGAGATCTGCACGCAGGCTGGCATTACTTTAAAGTACTCCTTTGCGGAGCAGCGGCATGTTTTTTCATTAATATTCCCTTAGCGGTTACTCCGATTGTTTTTTATGTTTCAGCAGCCAGCTAATGCTCTGGTAATACGCAATGGCCTCTGTGGTAAGCGTATCATTCAATGGCACGGCCGTTGCATCACCGGTGGCCAGGTCCGGTACATACTCGCTAACCTTTCTTACAGGCGATTGTATCACCAGCTTGCCGTTACGTAAATAACCCAGCCCCTGGTAGGTGCTGATGAAGGCGCGCTGTTTTTCAGGAGGCATGTTCAGCACATCCAGTCCAAAAAATTTAGAGCGGTACCGGAGCTTCAATAGTCCCAGGATGGTGGGCGCTACATCTATCTGCGCCGTGAGCGTATTCACCTGCTGCGGCGCTAACCACTTAGGCGCGTAAATGAGCATGGGAATGTGATAGCCGGTTACCGGCAGCTCAACGCTACCGGCGCTGCCGGCGCAATGGTCTGCTACAATTACGAACAGGGTACTGTCGAACCATTTTTTATGACGGGCTTCCTGCAGAAATCTGTTGATGGCATAATCCGTATACTTAACAGCGCCTTCCCTTATTTGCATGGATGGGGGAATATCGATCCTTCCGGCGGGATAGGTGAATGGGCGGTGATTGCTGACCGTCATGATATGTGTAAAAAAGGGCTTGCCCGCAGCGCTGTTACCATCCAGCACATGCAGCGCCAGGGTGAACAGGTCTTCATCTGCCACGCCCCATATGTTCTGGTAATGCTCCTGGCCTTTGGGTATGGCCGAGCGGTCGATCACGGTATAGCCATTACCACCAAAAAAAGTTTTCATGTTATCGAAGTAGCTGTAACCGCCGTACAGGTATTGGGTGGTATACCCTTTGGAACGTAACACGCTGCCCAGGGAAAAAAGGTGGGCATTATGCGGCCGCTTTACAATGCTCTGGCCCGGTGTGGGGGGTATGGAAAGCGATAAGGCTTCCAGCCCGCGTACGGTGCGGGTTCCGGAGGAATACAGCTGCGTAAAGAGCAGGCTTTGCTGCGTCAGCGAATCCAGGTAAGGCGTTATATTCTTGTTACCGCCAAAAGCCCGCATGAAATCCGCGCTCAGGCTTTCCACGCTGATCAGCACTACATTCAGCTTCCTTTCCGGTTCCGCATAGGTAATGTCCCTTTCAATGCTATAGGGATCGTTACTTACAAAATGGCTGTTAGGTACCTGCAGCTGCTGCCGTAATACTTTAAACGCAGTAACATCCGGCAGCGTTTGATAGAACTTATAAAAGTCCAGCTCATTCTGGTTAAAAGCAGTGGCAAATTCATAAAGGCCATTGCCGGCTAAGGAATTGGCATATTCATTACGGCTAAAATGCCGCCATTGCTCCTGCAGCGCATAATACAGCAGCAGTGGGGCCAATAACAGGCTTATAGCCAGCAAAGACCGTTTTGCAAAAGGCAAAGGCAGCCGCACGCTGTTGCGCACCGGCCGTCTGAAAAGCACTGCGATCAGCAGGGATAATATCACCAGCGTAGTTATGATAGCAGTAACCGGGTACGATTCTGAAATATTGCCCAGCACCTCAGTGGTATACACCAGGTAGTCAACTGCAATGAAATTATACCGGCTGTAAAACTCCTGCCAGAAGAACCACTCGCTTACTGCATTCAGCAGCATTAGAAAAATCACCAGCGTAATCCCGGCAAACAGCACCGTCATTCGCCAGTAAAGCCGGAAACGGGAAGGCATAAAGAACAGGCACAGGTAAATGGCAAAGCGGATAGCAATATACCATACCAGCGCCCTGTATACTTCCGGGCTATAATCTTTAGGAATAAGATTGGTAAATAGTAATAGCACAAGCAGCCCGGTAAAGAAAAGGCAAACGAAAGGCGCCATACTTTTCCGGTACACCACATCATTCTGAAGCCACAGCTGCAATACAAAAGGAATAATAACAAAAGCGGCTACTGACAGATCGTACAGCAATCCAATAAAAAAAAGCCCTGTAAACTGCGCGGCCGTAATGCCGGGGGCTGGTGTGCTGATTAGAAGCGCTATGCGGGTAAGTACAGAAACCGCCAAGAACAAAACTGTGACCAGCCAGATGATAGAAAACCTGTTGCGAAAAATACCCTTACTCATGTCTGTTGTTTAAATCCGCTACAAATCTGGGGGACAATTCTGTGCGAATTTGGGAGAAAGGGTAATTTTTCTGCGGAATGGGGTATCAAAGCTCCGCTACGAAACCGTTCAGGGTCATTAAATTGGGAATAGCATCCCCAATGGTGTTATTGAAATAAACATATACCTCCTTCCCTTCCTGCATCCAGGTTTTGATCTGTTTGGCCTGTTCCTGCAAATGGCTGTTAGTATAGCCGCCCTTATAATCCCCTGCCGGTCCGTGAAAACGGAGGTATACAAAGGGGGCATGCTTATTTAGCCGAGTGTTCCTTGATTTTGGAATATCATGCAGCACAATACTGCATGCATGCTCGTCTGCCAGCTCATACACCTCCCCTATGTACCAGGATGGATGCCGGAATTCCAGTGCTACCTTCCATCCATGCGCGGGATCTATACTTTGCAACAGCTCAAGCAATTGCTCCACCTGGCCATATTTGTCAATAGTTAAAGACGGTGGGAATTGTATGAGCAGGCATCCCTTTTTAGTGCCGGCGGCGCCAATCACGTCCATAAAGCGCAGCACCTGTTGCGGGTCGTACACAAATCCCTTGGCATGGGTGATCTCTCTCCACAGCTTAAAAGTAAAAACAAAGCGCTCCGGCACACTGGCAGCCCATTTGCCTACAGTGGCTGCCTGCGGCACTTTGTAAAAGGAGCTGTTTATTTCTATACTATTAAACAGGGAGCTGTAATAGGTAAGCCGGCTTTTATCCTGAAACGCCGGTGGAAATGCTTTTTTATTGGGTACCGGCAGTACCAGGCCGCTGGTGCCGGACCAGTAGTTGCCCTGGGTGCTATGGGTCATGGCTGCTCTTTGCTGGCATAGCATGCAAAAATGTAACCAGATGTTTTGCGGAGTGTTTTCCTGGATAAATATGTTAATTTCAGCCCATATATCTATGCCATGAAAATATTCCTTACCTCCCTGGCCATGGCGTACGCTATGGCCGTTTTTGCGCAAAGCCCCGATGAATTGCTGGCTGCCGGAAAGCAGCGGTATGACCAGCAGAACTACACCGGCGCAAGGGCTGCATTTGACAGTGCTGTTGCATTGAAAACAACAGATCCTGAAGTATATATTATGCGGGGCAATGTGCGTTCAAAACTAAAAGACCTTCAGGGTGCGCTGGAGGACTATAGCACTGCTATCACGCTCAAACCTTCTGCCAGGGCCTATCACAATCGTGGTATTATTAAAAAGGACCAGGAAGATTATACCGGCGCTATGAGCGATTATACCAAAGCTATTGAAACAGACCCTACCTATAAGTACGCGTATGAATCAAGAGGTTTAATACTGCTCTATATAAAAAAGGATAACCAGGCAGCCTTAAAGGATATTGAAAAGCTGATCCAGCTGGATCCGGAGAATGCGAACGCCTACGGTTTCCTGGGAGTGATCAAAGGCCGGCTGGGAGACGAGAAGGCAGGTATTGCCGCTTTCACCAAAGCCCTGGTGCTGGATGACAGTAACGCGGAATATCATTATCTCAGGGGCTACCTGGAAATGAATACAAAACAAACAGCCGCTGCCTGTGTGGATTTTACAAAGGCTGCTGCTGCCGGTTATAAGATCACGGATAAAAGTGCGCTGGACCTTATGAAAGATTGCCCCAAAGGAAAAACTTATATTATCCGGTAAACAGTGCCGGTCCATACTTTTAATAGAATGCTTGCGCCGCTCTGAAGATAAATCGTTACTTTAGAAGCGATTACAACTCCATTCTATCAATGCCGACGATAAAAACGGATATCTGCATCATAGGCGCCGGCCCGGCCGGTGCTACGGCTGCACTGCAGCTTGCTTACAGCGGCGTGCCCTGTGTAATTATTGATAAAGCGGTTTTTCCACGCGATAAAGTGTGTGGCGATGGGCTGAGCGGGAAGGTGCTTACCCTGCTGGGCCGCATTGATCCCGGTATCGCCGCCCGTTTACTGGCAGCCTCGTTTAAGCTGGATAGCTGGGGCGTTAACTTTGTAGCCGCCAACCGCATGGGCATTAACATTCCTTACAAAGCCGGTTACCAGAAAGCGCACGGGGAACCGCGTGGGTTTGTGTGCAAACGAATGGATTTTGACAATTTCCTGGTAGATGAGCTGAAACGCTGCCCGCAGGTACAGCTGATAGAAGGGGTGAACATTACCAAACACACCCTGGAATCAGACGGTTATTTGCTGGGCAATGCCAGCGGCGATGTACAGCTAAAGGCCAAGCTGGTAATAGCGGCCAACGGCGCTTATTCCTCCTTTACCAAAGAAGTGGCCAATATTCATATGGAGCCGGAACATTATGTAGCCGGTATACGGGCTTATTATAAGAACATTAGTGGTATTCATCCCGATAAATTGATAGAGCTGCATTTTCTGAAGAACATTTTGCCCGGTTACTTCTGGATCTTTCCCCTGCCCAATGGGGAGGCTAATGTAGGCGTAGGCATGCTTAGCAGCTCCCTGCGCAAAAAAAAGGTAAACCTGAAACAGCTGCTGCATGACACGGTAACAAAAGATCCGGAAATGAAGGAGCGGTTTAAAGATGCCGTGTTAATGGGTACAATAGATGGTTACGGGCTTCCGCTGGGAAGTAAGAAACGGGCGCTCTCCGGCGAGCGGTATATGCTTATTGGTGATGCGGCTTATCTTATAGATCCCTTTACCGGCGAAGGTATTGGCAATGCGCTTTATTCCGGAAGAATGGCAGCGGAACAGGCTATTGCTGCTATTGCTGCAGATGATTATTCCGCTGCTGCGCTCCGTGCGTACGATGCCCGTGTGTACCGTGTGCTGGGGCCTGAATTAACCATGAGCGCCAAATTACAAAAGCTGATCAAATACCCCTGGATCCTGAATATGCTGATGAAAATGGCTGCCCGCAATAAAGAGTTCCGCAACCTGCTTACCAGCATGTTCCATGAGGTAGACATCCGCAAGAAATTAACACAGCCCATGTTTTATCTCAGGCTGCTGTTTAGCCGCTAGCATTTATTTCAGGTTTTTTAAAGCCCGGTTCAGGCTTCTTATGGTAACACCCAGGTAAGCTGCCATGTCTTCTTTGGAAATGGTGATATTTTGTTGGGCCTGCAGCTCCAGCAGCCTGGCTAAGCCACTCTCCACCGTATACAATTGCTGGAAAGATGCGCGGGTGCTGGTATTGATAATACGCTCTGCAAATTCACCCAACAGCAATTTATTAAACTCGAAGTTTTCATTCACTAAAGACTTAAAAAAGGGAACAGCAACAATATAGGCCTTTACCGGCGTAATGGCCTGAATGCTGCACAGGCATTTTATGTTCCGGATCACTTCAAGATCGCCCAGGGTTTCCCCTTCCCCCAAAAATTCTACAATGTAATCCTTATCATTTTCCTCGCTCAGGAAACATTTGGTAATACCTTCCTTAATGACCAGGGTTCTGACCACCTGCTGCCCCTGTTGTAAAAGGAACTGGCCGCTGGAAAAGTTTTTAAGCTGTATGTTCTCTTTGTATTCATGTGCTTTATACAGATCATCAATGAAAGACAGAACAGAAGGATTGGTACGTATCATATCGCATTGGGACAAATGTCCCGTTTTACAGATGCAGGTTACCGATTTTTGCTACAAGATGAAAACAAAAATAGACATTGAAAGCTGGAACCGGAAGGATCACTTCCTTTTTTTTTCACAATTTGAGGAGCCTTTCTTCGGCGTAACGGTGCAGCTGGACTGTACAAAAGCATACCAGGATGCAAAGGCCAGGGACCGGTCTTTTTTCCTGTATTACTTATACCGCGCATTAAAGGCCGCTAATGAAACGGAGCCTTTCTGCTACCGCATCATTAACAAAGAAGTGTTCCGGTTTGATGCGGTGAACGCTGCCCCTACCATTAACCGGGGCAATGGAACCTTCGGCTTTTCCTATATGGATTATAATAAGAACGAAGATCTCTTTTATAAGGATGCCCGGGAAGTTATTCAGGCCACTCAGCAGTCGGAAGGGCTGGTACCAGCGGTTTCCGGGGAAAATGTTATTCACTTTTCTGCAGTGCCCTGGCTAAATTTTACATCCGTTTCCCATGCGCGGAGCTTTACCTTCCCGGACAGCTGCCCTAAAATATCTTTTGGAAAGATAACAGAACAGAACGGGCAAAAGACCATGCCGGTATCTATACACGTGCATCATGCTTTGATGGACGGGTATCATGTAGGCCTGTTCGTGGAAAAATACCAGGCGCTAATGAACGGCGAATAGCTGCGTTACCTGCATTGCGTTATATGATGCGCAGCCGGATAGCTAAAGGTATTATTAATGAACCAGCGTGCCTTATATATTTTAAGCCCGCTTTGGCGGAAAACGGTATTGCCTTGGGCATCCAGCACCTCGTCCGTCCACCAGCTGGTTTTAGGCCGGATCACGATCACCGGCCATGCAGCCTCGCCGGATGATACACTTTTAATATTCGCCTGCATCACATTGGCCTGTGTTAATTGCTTTGTATCGGCATTGATGGTATATACATTAGTGGTGTTGGTAAGCCACAAAACATTTTTACCATATACGGGAAACAGGTCATGCGCTTCTGTACCGGGAAGTGCCACAGAATCCTGCAGTGTTAATGCCGGCTGTGCGCAGCTGAAGTTATAGGTAAAGGTGAGCAGCTTATTCATAGCGGCCGTCCATAATACCTGGCGCTGCTGGTCCCATACTACATTGTGTCCGAAAGCAACGGTGTAATTCCGGTGGTACACCTGCTCCGGCGCCAGTGTGGTATCCACCTTAAAAAGCGTGAGATAGTTACCGGTGCTGGATGCGCTCACAATATTCCCATCGGGCAGCAGCTCGGCAGAATGAGTATTGCCACCAGCATAAGCGTAGAACACGGTTTTCTTATCAGCGATCCGCACCAGGGCTACGCCGCCGCCGGATGCGGTTACCAGCAGGTATTTGCCGTTATATACCGGCTTTACATCGCTGGTGTTGCTGAACCATTTTACATGCGCAGGTTTTACATTGGATTGTTCCGGTCGCCATTCCCAGATGATCTGTTGAGTGTGTATATCGGCAATGGCTGCACGGTTATATAATTGTTCCGCCAATACAATACATTGCTTACAATCTGCTGCAGTAACGCTGGTATCTGCTGCGGATAGGGTGTTTGCTTTACCAACAGTGGCAGCTATGCAAAATAAACCGCTGCATAAAAGCCGGCTCCAGATTCCTTTCATATCATTCATGCTTATAGGTTCAGGGGGCTAAAGATAAGGTGCGCCATTATTCTATCACAGCATCTTTTTGTCCGGTAATGAACACTGTTGTAACGGAAATGAACATGCCTGAACCGGCAGGCTATTGTTTTTCAATGGTTTAGGCTGCGGGTACTGTATTTGTTGCTGCTGCTGCAAATCCATCCGCATGTTTAAAAGTTTTATCCGCAGTACTTTCCGCCATCTCTGGAAAAATAAAACTTATAGTTTCCTGAACATCTTTGGCCTGGCCATTGGTATTGTTTGCGCCGCCTTCATCTTTTTATGGATTGAGGATGAGCTGCATTTTAACAGCCAGTACCCCAAAAAGGATCAGCTGTACATGATACTCACCAACCAAACGTACGATGGCAAAACCCGTGCATTCCGTTCCTCCCCTGCTAAGCTGGCTGCTGTTATGAAAACAGAAATACCCGGCGTGGTGAACACCGCCCGGGTGAGTGGCTTGAAATCGGTGTTCAGCGTTGGTGAAAAAGCCATCAGTGAGGAAGGCTGTTATACGGATGCGGCGTTCTTTGAGATGATGGATCTGCAATTCCTGGAAGGCACGGCAAAAAATGCATTCAGGGATGTATCGTCCGTTGTGGTTACGGAAGATATGGCCAAACGTTTTTTTGGCAGTGCGGCGAATGCAATGGGCAAATCATTGCAGATGGAACATAAGGAAAGCCTGGTGGTGACCGGTGTGGTTAAGAATTTTGCGCCCAACTCCACCCTGCAGTTTTCCTGTATGGTGCCATTCAACATTGCCTCTAATCAGCACGATTATTACGAAAGCTGGGGCGGTAATTCAGTGAACACTTATGTGGAGCTGTCGCCCAGGGCAAACCTGGCAGCGGTGAGCAAACAGCTGTCGGGCCTTATACGCAGCAAGGATCCGGATGCGGGCGCTGTACCTTTCCTGTTTGCCATGAACGACTGGCGCCTGCGCAGCGAGTTCCCGGACGGCGTACAAAAAGGCGGCCGCATTATATATGTACGTATGTTCTCCATTATTGCGTGGATCATTCTGCTTATAGCCTGTATTAACTTCATGAACCTGGCTACTGCACGCAGTGAAAAGCGGGCCCGCGAAGTGGGTGTACGTAAAGTAATGGGCGCCGGCAAACAGCTGCTGGCCTTACAGTTCATTGGAGAGGCCCTCTGTATGGCGCTGCTGTCGGCCCTGATCGCGGTTATATTAATGTATATAATGCTGCCGGGTTTTAACATGCTGGTAGAAAAGAAATTAACACTGGGGCTTTGGCAGCCCGCACATGCCGGGTTCCTGCTGGGTATTGCCCTGTTATGCGGCCTGGTGGCAGGCAGCTACCCTTCCTTATATCTTTCCTCCTTTAACCCCATAAAAGTGCTGAAAGGCATTAAGATGAAAGCCGGCAGCGCTGCCTATATCCGTAAAGGGCTGGTGGTGTTCCAGTTTGCAACTTCCATTGTGCTGATCGTAAGCACCATTGTCATTTATCAACAGATCCAGCATGTTACGCACCGCGATCTGGGTTATAATAAGGACCACCTTATACAGGCAGACGTAAAGGGTGATCTCTATAAACACTTTGCCGCCATAAAACAGGCACTGCTGCAAACCGGCGTAGTAAAAAATGCCGGCCTGGCATCCACAGAAATGTTATACACCGGTAATAATGCTTCCGGCTTCTCGTGGGAGGGCAAAGATCCGCAAAGCGACATCTTGGTTTCTTTCCGTGATATTTCACCTGACCTGCTCAGCACCTGGGGTATGCAGATAGTGGACGGACGCAACTTTTACGATAATATAAAAAGCGACAGCGGCAATGTGATCATTACCGCATCCCTGGCACGCCTGATGGGCAAAGGCAGCGCTGTTGGCAAAACATTGCATTGGGGCGATGGCGCTTTTCATGTGGTAGGTGTGCTGAAAGACTTTGTATACGGCGATATGTACATGCAAAGCGATCCCGTTGTATTCTTTAGCCGCACCGACAATGCCGAAAAGCTGTTAATACGCCTGAAACCGGATGCAGCACCGGAAGCCGCTATTGCCAAAATAAGCGCCGTAGTACAGCAGGCCGTTCCCGGTTATCCTTTCGATTACAAATTTGTGGATGACCAGTTCCAGGAATTTTTCAAAAGTGAACAGCTGGTCAGCAAATTATCGCGCCTGTTTGCGCTGTTGGCCATCATTATTTCCTGCCTGGGCATTTTTGGACTGGCAGCTTATATGGCAGAAAGAAGGGTAAAGGAAATTGGTGTACGCAAAGTGCTGGGCGCAAGCGTTGCCAGCATTACTACCTTGCTTTCAAAAGACTTTTTACAGCTGGTGCTGCTGGCTTCCTTTTTAGCTATGCCTGTTGGCTGGTGGGTAATGGACCGCTGGCTGGAGGGATATGCCTATCACATAAATATAAGCGGCTGGGTGTTTGTGATGGCCGGCTGCGCGTCGCTGCTGATAGCGCTGATCACTATCAGCTTTCAATCGGTAAAAGCCGCTATGGCTAACCCGGTTAAAAGTTTGAAGTCGGAGTAAAAGAATGTAAAATCATAAATGTAAAATCACAAATGTAAAAGTGGAATGCAGCCAAGCAAATAGCCTTATGCGCTGCATTCCACTTTTACATTTTACAGTTAAAATTTTACATTTTACATTCTTGTTACGGCAAAGTCCTCAAACATCACGTTAAACTGCTCCTTACCCGGCGCTGCTGCCACTACACCTATTTGCGCGGTTACGCCTGGCGGGAAATAGGCCAGGCGCAACATCTCATATTGTTTGCCATCAAAGGAATATTTTATTTCCACAAAATCACCTTTCCGTAAGAGCGTAAGCCAAACAGCCGCCGGGCTGTCGTGCCGCGGAACAACCGACCAGTCGGACATTTCGCGGGTTACTACAGCGCTTACATTTTGCACGCCGTCCACATACTCAATACCTGTTTTTATCCAGTTCTTTTCATCTATCCGGATCATTAAACCAGCCTGGTGGAACAGTTCCCGGTAATCGCCGCTAACCTTTACGCCGGCTTCAAAATCGCCTTCCTGTTCCCGGAAATAAAAAGGCCCGTTATCACGTATAAAACCATAGTGGGTAACCCGCCAGTAGTCGGTATCGGGATCCACCGTTACCTGCAGCTTTCTTTCATTGCCGGACCATTTACCCGGTTCATTAAACCATTGCATAATAATTACTTCATTTTAGACGCCAGAAAAATAGTGCCGGTACCAAATAACGCGATCAATGCAAATGACCAGCGCAGGTTCAGCGCTTCTGCAATAAAACCTATCAGCGGAGGCCCAATCAGGAATCCCAGGAAACCTACGGTAGATACAGCTGCAATGGCCACACCCGGCGGTAATGTTTTGGATTTGCCTGCCAGCGCCAGCACCAGGGGTACAATAGATGAAACGCCGATGCCTACCAGCAGAAAGCCCAGTGTAGCGGTATAAAGATCCGGAAAGAAGATGGCCAGCAGCAAACCTGTTGTACTGATGATCCCTGCGCATTGCAGCACCTGCTTTACGCCAAAGCGGGTTACAATACGGTCGGCCAGGAAACGCCCACCGGCCATAGTGCCCATAAAAGCAATATACCCTACGGTGGTTAATGATTCAGGGACCTGTACGATCTTCTGGAAGTATACACCGCTCCAGTCAAACATAGTACCTTCTGTTACCAGGCTGGCAAAGGCTATTAAACCCAGCTGCAGGATCTGCCGGTCTGGTTTTGCAAAAAGCGGCTGCGCTTCCGCAGGGGCATCTTCCGGTAATAAATATTTCCAGCTGCCCAATACCAGCAGCCAGCAAGTGGCCGCAATCATCCAGAAATGCATGGCCACCGGCCAGTTCAGGTTTACGGCCAGCGTACCTATGCCTACACCGGTAAAACCGGCAAGGCTCCATAAGCCATGGAAAGATGCCATTACAGAACGGCCATATAACGCCTCCACGCCTACTGCCTGCGTGTTCATGGCAATTTCAAATACGTTATTCATGAACCCGAACAGGAACAGGATGATCACCAGCTGCCATATGTGGGTGGCCAGCCCTATCATACCCAATACAAACGGGAAGATAAGCCCTGCGGCAATCAGCACCCGGCGGCTGCCCAGGCGGGTTACCATCCACCCGGATACAGGCAGGCTAACCATGAGGCCTATGGGCAGCGCAAACAGCACGCTTCCCAGGCCTGCATTGTTCAGGCCAAAATGCGCTTTTATATCATGAATACGGCAGGCCCAACTTGAATAAGTCAGGCCTGCAATGAAGAAGAAGATGCACACCGCTATGCGGTAGGTACGTTTTACATTCACCGTTAAAGAAAGCATAAGCAGTTTATTTACAGGCGTTCCGCATACAGCCCGATGTGCTGATACAGGTCGTCATAATCCGTGATCTTCACAATATCTTCCAGGTGCGCCAGTTTTTTATTGGCGATCCCTATGAATTGAATGCCCATGTCTTTGGTGGCCAGGTAATCCCAGTTACCATCGCCCACATATGTAATGTTGGCTAATGCAAGCTCCTGCCCATGCGTCTCATTCATTTTACGGATGGTGTGGCCTATAATATCCTGCCTTGCCAGCGCATCCTGGGCAAAGGATGCGGCTGTACATCCATCAATATTAATGCCGGCACAGCGCAGCTTGAACAGCGCCGATTCCCGCCAGCCGCCGGTAGCCAGCCCTATGCTGATGTGCTGCTGCCTGCACAGGGTTGCCAGCACGCTGCCGGCCTTTTGGATCTCGCAGATGCGCTCCGGTTTTTCTTCGTAGGCCCGTTCCAGTAAGCTGCAGAAGTGTGCAATGAACTGTTCGCGTTCCTCCTCTGTATAAGTACGGCCCTTCCTTTCACGGAACAGCTGATCAATGATACCGGAGTCGGTAGTATTCTTATAATACCCGTAATTGGTTTCAAAGTCGCGGAAGCCGAAGGTTTCCTCTATGGCGCGGGTATAACAATGATCGTCTATTTCAGTGGTATCGGTAAGCGTACCATCTATATCGAAAATAATATATTTCATGTTGGTGTGTTTAAGAAATGCGTATTACAGATTTAAGGCTGCTGATGTTGTTGCTTCTTTGGCGGGTATGCAGATCGCAGCCCAGGTCTTTCACCGCTGCGTTGAAATTGCTAAGGTCATACTCGTTGGTGATGATCTTGTGCAGCTCCAGCCGGCCGCTGTTGATCAGGTCTACTGCATGCCGGAAAGTATCCTGTGAGTCAATTGAGCCGATGATAGAAATGCTGCGGTCGGCAATTTCCCGCGGGTTAATGGTTTGCTGGTTGTTACGCAGGCCCATGAGCGAGATCTTACCACCGTCTGCAATGGCCTGGATAGATTTTTCCAGCAGGCTGGCAGTAGTGTCTATGATAAGATCGTACTGGTTCTTCTGCGGTATAAATGCAGGGGAAAGCGTCCAGCCTTTTGACAGCACATTGTTCTCTTCTATGAGCTTTATTCTTTGCGGGGATGCTTCATAGATAACCCCTTCCCGGATGCCATACTGCTGCAGGGCCAGGTAAAATAAGAGCCCTATAGGACCGCCGCCCAGCACGGCTGTACGCATAAACGGCGTAACGGCCAGCTTCTTTACCGCGGTCAACACGCAGCTTAGCGGTTCGGATAAAGCCCCTTGTTCAAAAGGAACACCATCCTGCAGGGGGTAAATAAAACGCTGCGTGGTTTTAAAGAAACGGGTAAAGGTGCCGTCAATAGAAACGCCGGCTTCTGTGGTGGATTTTAAGAGGCAGTGATTGCGCAGTCCTTTACGGCAGTTCTCACAGTAACCGCAGTAATAGGTAGGGTCAATGATCACGCGATCGCCAATGTTGCAATTATCAACACTGCTGCCTTTATCTACAATCACACCTGCAGATTCATGCCCGATAATTACCCGGGGGCGTGCCAGGTATTCACCGGAAATAATGCTGAGGTCTGTGCCGCAAATGCCGGTGGCGCGCACTTCTACGATCACCTCATCCGGTAACATTATCGCAGGTTCCTCTTTTTCTTCTATACAAATATCCCAGGGATTGTTATATACGATGGCTTTCATGATGTTTGTTTTTTAGAGCTGGCTGAATAATTTATCAAGTCTTGCGCAGATCTCGGTTATATCGTCCAGGGTAGCGGTGAGCGCAGGCCGTACCTTTACTACATTCCCAAAGCCGTAGCGGGAGCCGCGGAGTATAAGGTTATGCTCTTCCAGCGCCGTATCAATGATATGGTTGGTAAGCTTTACATCCGGCGCGCCTTCCCTATCAACGATCTCCATACCCCACATGTAACCAATACCGCGCACGTCGCCAATAACATGGCCATACTTTTCTTTCAGCTGCAACAGCAGGCCGCCAAGCACTTTGCCATTTTCACGTACGTTTTCCAGGAAGCCTTCCCTTGATACTACTTCCATTGTTTTCTGCGATGCGGTGAGCGAAAGCAGGTTGCCGCCGGAGGTATAGGAATGCTCAAACTTTTCAAGCACGGCAAACTCAGAGCGGTAAATGATAGCCGCTGCCGGTATGCCAATACCGCCCAGGCCTTTGGCCAGCGTAATAATATCAGGCTGTATATCATAATGCTCACTGGCAAACATGTAGCCTGTTCTGCCAATACCGGTTTGCACCTCATCTGCTATGAGCACAATGTCCAGCTCATCGCAGATCTTACGGATGCGTTCAAAATAACCTTCCGGCGGAATAATGTTGCCGCCATTACCCAGTATGGGTTCCATGATCATGCAGGATACGTTGCCGTTACTGGCATACTGCGCATGATCATAGATTGCTTCTGCACAAAGGTAACCGCAGCCCGGCGCGCCCTTTGCGGAATACGGACAACGGTAGCAGTAAGGCGCCGGCACAATACCATTCTGCGTAACCAGGGTATTGGAAAATGACTTGCGGCGGAAGGCATTACCGGAAATGCTGGTGGCAAACAAGGTTTGCCCGTGATGGGACAGCGAAAGGCTGATCACTTCATTTTTGCCGTTGTACTTATTGGCAATTTTCACGGCGCCTTCATTGGCCGTGGAGCCGATGATATCCCGCATCCAGCCGTCGGTAATATATTCCGGCGCATGCTCCAGGATACTGTCTAATACCTCCTGGGCCAGCTGGCCGGTGAAGGAGGAAGATACGTGGATCAGCTCTTCCACCTGGTTTTTCAGCGCATCTACGAGCTCGGGATAGCTGTAGCCAAGCGCCAGGTTAAATGTGCCGGATACGGCATCAAGATACTCTTCCTTTTCGGGCGTGTAAAGGCGGATGCCACTCCCTTTTGTGAATTGAACATTGATGGACATGGATAAAGTTTTTTGAGGGTGTTAAAATGCATGTGATAAAGGCATGGCATGTGCATGACGGGCAATGCTGCCTGCTCATCAGAACATGTGTGTCTTATGGGTAAACGAGTACAATAAGGTTACATCAGGCTTTCAATGCAATAGCTCATTGTGGCGGATGTACAATGCACACTTCTGCCAGGGTCTTTCGTGGTCTTGCTCGCATTTGAATCTGAAATTAGTTGGATGTGGTTTAACGGTTACATAAAGATAAGGCCATACATAGTTTTTAAAAATACGTAGAATTTGTGAACGGGTTAAATACAAACACAAAGTAAAATGCATTCCGGATAATTTATTTTTTTTGTTTTGAAAAAATACGGTATTATATATTATATATAATGGTGGCCAATCTGCATATATTCGTAACCGTTAGGCGCGGGGAATTATTCGTGCGTGAAAAACCTGCGCCGTAGCGCATCTGAGCAACCGGCAGAATTATTTCACCAGTGTAACCGTTCCCTTTAACGTTTTTTTCTCTCCTCCCTTGTTCATAAAAGTAGCCACCCACACAAAGGTACCGGTGTCTGCTAATACGCCTTTAAAATGGCCATCCCATCCCACCGCGGGATCATTACTCTGAAAAATGGTTACCCCCCACCGGTTGTAAATGCTTAGCTGGTAATTACTGATATGCCCATAGTTTTTCGGCCTGAACAGGTCGTTCCGTCCATCTCCATTTGGTGTGAATGCGGTAGGGAAAATGATGTCGCAGCCTTCATCTACAAAGATCTGTGCTAGCAGCGGTGCGGAGAGGCAATTATTCCCATCTCTTACTGTAAGCGTATAAGAGCCGGCCTCCAGCCCGGTGAATACACTGTCCGGCTGCCAGCCGTTATTCCCTATACTGAACAGGTACGGCTGCACACCACCGTTTGCCGTGAGTGCGATGCGCCCTTTGAGCGGTGTGCCGCATTCAATATCTGTTTTAGATAAAAGGGCTGCATTCAGCTGCGGTGGTTCCTGGATAATAACTTCCGCACTTTGGCTGCACTGCGCTGCATCTGTTATACTAACTGCATAAACGCCTGCAGGCAGGCCGGTGAACAAACCGGAATTATTGGTGATATTGCCAGTTGCTGCGGAAGTAATGGTATACACGTAACCGTTAGCACCGCCGGTAGCAGTAAGCTGCAGCTGCCCGCTCCTGTTGCCATGGCAGCTTACATCTGCATGGGCGCTTATTACCTCGCTGAGCACCAGTAAGGGTGGTTCAGTAAGGGTAACGGATACGGGCTGGGAAATGCAGCCATGACTATCCCTTACCGTGGAGCTGTAAATACCGGCAGGCAGGCCGGTGAACAAGCCGGTGTTGTTGGTGATAGTGCCTGTTGCCGGCGATGTAATAGTATACACATAACCGTTACTGCCTCCTGCAGCATTGAGCTGTAGCTGCCCGTTGCGGTTGCCATAGCAGCCTATATCTGTATGGGCGCTTGTTACTTCGCTGAGCACCAGCAAAGGCGGATCAGTAAGGGTAACGGGTACGGGTTGGGAAATACAGCCATAGCTATCTCTTGTTATAATACTGTAAACGCCGGCAGGCAGACTATTCGGAATAGCGCTGTTCCAGCTAAGCCCTCCGTCACTGCTGTATTGATAGGGCCCCGTGCCATTTCCGGGTGTGGGTGTAATGCTTCCATTGCCGCTTCCCATGCAGGACGGCGGTGTTGCAGCTAATATTAACGATGGCTGTGAATGAACTGTGATCTGTACCGGCGCCACCACTTCGCATTTGGTATTGGTGTTTGTAAGCTTTATATAGTAAGTGCCTGTTTGGCTGATTGCCTGTGGCGTGGGTACGGGAATAGTAGTGAAGATATCTGTCCAGAAGCTTAGTAAAAATTCCGGCCCCTGATCCCGGTCAGTAATAACATTGTTGCCGGTAATGTCTATGGTGGCTGGTGCGCAAAAGGTGGTATCCTTGACCTGTAGTAACGGTATCAGGGTGCTTGTAGGCTGCAGGGTTGAAAGGTCCAGATCCTGCGTGGTTCCGGGTTCACCGTCAACCGTTCCCCACTCCGTTCCGTTTGAGAGCCCTCTTAATCCGCCGGAAACATTAGCTACAGCAGGTGTACTGGTTAGGATCACCCCTCCGCCGCCCCCGCCGCCGGAGCCATGGCGGGCCAGGAAGGTCTCGTTGCCACCGGCTCCTCCCTTAGCTGTTAACGTGATGCCGGCGGCCAAGGTACCGGTATAGGACAGTACAATGCTGCCACCGGCACCGCCGCCGCCTGCGCCATCATCTGTTGAGGGCCCTGCGTTCAGGCCATCGGCACTAATAATGCCTGTGCCAAGGATAGCGCTGGCCGTGATCATAATAATACCACCACCATGTTCTCCGCCTTCGGCGGCATTGTTATTCTGATGACCGCCGCCACCGCCGCCACCCATGATAATATGGGCAGGTAAGCCTGTTTTTATTCCTTTGCCTCCACGTCCGCCTACATCCTGGGGGCCGGAGTACTGGTACCCTCCTTTTCCACCATCACCAAAATTAGCGCCGCCTCCGCCTCCGGAATTGTGCGCATTGCCGCCGCCGCCTGCATTGGCGGGCGCGCCTCTTCCAAAACTGCCGTTTTCATACCCTCCTGCATTGGCGGCCCAGGTGCCGTTGGGTGTGCCGGCAATACCTTCCCCTTTTTCCCCGTAGCTGCCATAGGTATTACTTACATAATCCTGGATATTGTATAAGCCGCCGGCGGAGTTGATCTTGCCGGGCCTGAAACCCAGTCCTGTAGCAGTAATTTCATAGCCGTTCATGTTCAGAATCTGCCAGGCATGAAATGCTACGATACCGCCGCTTGCTCCGTCCCAGGCCGCAGCAGTAACAGTTCCTCCTAAAGTAACGTTCTGGTAGGCCGGTACCCGCACTACCTGGTAAGCGGATTTGCGGTTGGGTATGCCGCTTACTGCCCGGTAGCTGTGCTGCAATGGATCCCGCAGCGTTAGCACGCCGCCGGCAAAGCTCCTAACCTGGCCAAATTCAAACAGGCCGCTGTAGCCGGAATTTATGAGGCCGTTACCCCCTGTTCCGTTTCCGCCATAGGCCGGTGTGTTGCTGGTGTTGATAGTGGCATCCTGCATTTGTATAATTAACACACGATCGCCTGCCACCAGGGGCGTTGCATTGCCGGTAGCCGGGCCTAAGTTAATAGTACGGCCGCCGGTATTCAGATCGTTCAATCCCGGATAATAAGTATTCACCACCCCTGTAATAGTAGCAGGTGCGCCACAAGGCGCGTGAACCGGTACAGGCAACTGGGCTTTAAGTACATTACAAACCAGTACTCCCACCAGCCATACAATACACTTTTGCTTTACAAACATTTTTGTGTAGCCATTCTCTTGTGAATAAACGAGCAAAACCCGTTGCCCGGTCGCTATGTTTTACCGCCTGTAGATATATACAATGATTCCCGATGCTTTGAGGTCACAACGTTTAAGCCGTAGCGTTATATAATATCATGCGATTACTGGAAAGGTACAGGGAAAGATATACGTGGACATTTAACTCTAAACCGGACTTTTATTCCTAATGGGGTGTTGATCATGGCCTCGCTGCTATCCATTTTTGCGTGGAATCACTTAAATATACCCTGTGTTCTGTTGGCAATTACAGGCTTGGTAAATATAGGAAAATTCATTCAACAAGCCTAAATGAAAAACCCGTCCGGCAGCAGCGGGCGGGGAGTGTTTAATGGCGGGCATTTTAAAATTCCTGAATGCATTTGGACTGATCAGAAAATTCAGGCCGTTGCCTACATCAATACCTGCGGAGAAGCTGGCGAAGGCGCCCCGAATATCCGGAGCCGGGAAGTATGTTATAGAATTGAATAAAGTTTTTGAGATTTAGATGGAAGCAGTAATTTAAGAGCATGGGAAATATAATTACAAACGAAAAAGTGAATGACAGCGCAATTTTTATGAGTAATGGATTGACATCCGTTTTTATTGAAACAATTTGTTTAGCGGGTTCGGACATTGCATTAGAAAAATATCAGCAGGATATCATGATCTGGTTTAGCCAACGTGACTGGATGATATTGGGGATGGGATTTGAGGGGTTTGACATTCGTGAAATGATCTGGGACAAAGAGAATTTTTATGAGCAGCAAAAGTTTATTCTTAAGGTGATTGATCTGGCAACGGAAAGGACAAACTGGGAGCTGTTAAACTATACTCCGGCGGAAATGATCTTTGGAACCTTAGCAGACTTTAGACAGATGATCCATGATTTCAGAATTGAGCATATAGAAACGGAAAATGAAATTCCAATATTTGATTTTGACGGCATAGTAAACCGGTATGATAAATGCGCCAAGCATAGGGTTTACAAGCACTACGCCGGTTGTGTGATCTGTAGCAGATGATCAGATCCCTTCACGCATGATCTTTCTCACCAATTTATCTGCTTCAATGTTGAAATTAACATCAACACCTTTCTTTTGATGGGCTTTCACTTTAATGAATGTTAGTTCGATGTGCCCGCTCAACGCATAGAATTTCCTTACAAGATCTGCATTCCTCATTTCCGTTCCTTTTCCGGTGATAAAACCCGCAGCCGTCAATTTCTCCTTTCGTTCCATTAACCCCGTTACATACTGGCTGTCTGAGTAAATACGCAGTGATTTGAAAGCCTTTGCCGCATAATCAATCCCCGCTATGACCGCGTAAAGCTCCATTCTGTTATGTGTGGTATCCGGCACTTTGCCGGATAGAACGGTCTTTTCTTCCCCCGACAATATAATGGCAACCCATGCTCCCAAACCGTTTAGGGTGTTACAGCTGCCATCTGTATATATATCCGCACTATGTATCATATCGTCGTGAATATCCGGCTACTGTCCCTGGATCTTTTTCCGGTGGTTCTGGCCCCAGCGGATCATGGCGCCAATCACTTCTTTAAGGGTTTCAGCATACGCGGTTGAAGAATATTCAACCGTAACAGGCTTTGTATTGCAAACCGTCCGGCTTATCAGCTGGTTCATTTCGAGCTCATGCAATTCTTTGGACAAGATCCGTGGAGAAATTCCTGATTCCCTGGATAGCTCCCCAAAGCGTTTGGTTCCACTATTTACCAGTATTGAAAGGATAACCAGCTTCCATTTCCCATTAACTACGTACAGCGTATCCTGAATGAAGGAATGTACGTTTTCGCAGGCCACTGCATCTAAATCGTCTTTCATGTACTATCCTGTTTGTAACTACTTACTACTTTGTAACTGGTTACAAATATACCGTATAATCAATCAACTTTGTTCCGCACTTAAAATATGCTCACATGGAAAAATTTAAAGACAAGGTAGTTGTAATTACGGGTGGAAATAGCGGTATTGGCTATGCAGCCGCAAAAGAATTTAAATCGCAGGGAGCCACGGTAGTTATAACCGGAAAACGGGAAGATGCATTGCATAAGGCTGCTCAGGAACTGGAGGTAACCGGAAAATTGGCCGACCAGGCAAATCTGCAGGACATAAAAAGACTGGCCGGCGAAGTAAGAGCCTTAAACAACCAGGTAGATGTACTGTTTATCAATGCAGGTGTAGCCTTTTTTGCCCCCATTGAATATACTACCGAAGAACAGTTTGATGCTATGACAGACATCAACTTCAAGGGCAGCTTTTTCACCCTGCAGCAATTCATTCCGCTGCTGAGTGATGGCGCTTCGGTGATCTTCGTGACATCCAACAGCACGGCCATGACCATGCCCGGCAGCTCAGTATATGCAGCTGGTAAATCGGCCGTTGGGCACCTGGCCAAAATAGCAGCTAAAGAGCTGGCCCCGAGAAAAATCAAGGTTAACACAGTAAATCCCGGCCCTACGCAGACCGAAATGATCGGCAAATTCGGCTTTGATGAAGCTACCTTAAAAGGAATGACAGAAAGTATATTGGCGCAAATGCCGCTGGCAAAGATCGGCACGGCCGAAGATGTAGCAAAGATGGTTGCTTACCTGGCCGATAACAGCACCTCTTCCTTCATTACCGGTGCAGAATTTTTCATTGATGGTGGCTTAGCCGTTTAAAATTAAAGTATGACATCTAAAACAAAAAATATCAGCGGCTGGATCTTAAGCGGGTTGATAGGTCTGATGCTTGCTGCATCAGCGTTTGACAAAATTATAGGAAGCGCGCATGCCCTGCAGATGGGAGCATCGTTCGGCCTTTCTGCAGGAACCTATTCCCTGCTGGGTATAATTGAGATCTTATCGGTTTTACTGTTCTTATATCCAAGAACCGGGCTGCTGGGTACATTATTATTATCGTCCTATTTAGGCGGTGCTATCGCTACGCATTTGCAACATCAGCAGAATATTGTATTTCCAATAGCGATTGAGGCTTTTGTCTGGATAGCAGCAGTTGTTCGTTTCCCGGAACTGGCACAACGATTCTTTAACCGGACAGTAACGAATAACACCGCACCGTAAACAGTAAAGTATTGGAATAACGGTAAAAATATCTTTAAAAACAAATGGGCCGACCCAAAAGTAAAAAAACACTTTTAGGCCGGCCCCACACAATAAAACAACCTTAAGCTGGTATCAGCTTAGTTGTGATCCCTATTCTGTTCCATGCATTAATAGTAATGATTGACAGGATAACCTGTGCCAGGTATGTTTCACCCAGCAATTTTACTGCCTGCTCATAAGCAGCATCCGTTACGTGGTTTTCACTGATCAAAGTCACCTCTTCCGTAATGGCCAGTATAGCTCTTTCCTCCTCAGAATAGAAAGGTGCATCCCGCCATGCATTAAGGGCATAGATCCGTTGTTCTGTTTCACCTGTTTTACGCGCCTCTTTTGTATGCATATCAATACAGAACGCACAACCATTTATCTGTGATGCCCTGATCTTGATCAGGTCTTTATGGGTTTTGGAGAGCGGAGTGCTCTCTATAAATTTTTCAAGCCCCAGGATTGCTTTGTAACCTGCCGGTTCAACCTGGTCAATTTTAATTCGTGTTGTCATATGTTTTATTTTGAATTTGAAATATTACGTCCGGGTATGTTCATCAGCACAACAGCGCTCAGGATTAAGCCAACCCCCATCCACTGGCTGGCGATCACCTGCTCATGCAGGAGGATCTTTGCCATGATTATTGAAATGGGAATTTCAATAGATGCCAGAATAGCTCCAAGCCCCATACCCGCCAGTGGCATACCACGAGTGAACAATAAGGGAGGAAGCACCGTACCAAACAGCGATACCAGCAATCCCCAGCTCAGGAAGATCTTCCATGAAAACTCCGTGTTGATAAATGCATGAAATACACACAGTATAATGATCAGCCCTCCGGCAATCATGTATAAGCTTCTTTTTAATGGTGGGAAATGTATGTCCAGATGATTGGTTGAATACATTGTTGCTGTGTAACACAATGCACCTGCAAAACCAAATGCAAAACCTTTCCAGCATAAGCTTATAGATTGTTTCAGTACTGCAGTGGCCAGTAATGTTCCGGCCATAATTACCACAACTGACAGCAGTCTGCCTGCCGCCGGTACCTTTCTCCGGACAATAGATTCCAGTAATACGCCCATCCATACAGATTGTGCTAAGAGTACAATCGCTACGCTCACCGGAATATATTTCACGGACAAGTAGTAAAATACACTGGTGAGGCCCAGCGATGTTCCTGCTATTGTTAATCTCACTTTGGACCTGATAGCCGGAATGGGTCCGCTGGCGTGCTGGCTTCCTTTTTGGAATAATGTCAATATAAAAAGACCTGTTACCCCCAGGCTGAATTGTGAAATGGTTACTTCTGCAGTATTGAAACCAGCGAGATATGCCATCTTTACATAGGTACCCAGCATTCCGTAGCAGCCGGCGCCAAACGTTATCAGCAGTCCGCCTTTAAGCTTATTGTTTTTCATTTCACTTCAACATTTCTATCACCGCTTTCACTTGCCGGTGAGCTTGTTCAATAGTTTTTCCAAGCGCTCCTTTATCCAGCGAGGTGCCGCTGACAGCCACGATATGAATATTATGAATGCCCATCATATTCAGCACGGTCCGCAGATAAGTTGTCTGAAAGTTTAAATGTGAATTTGATTCGCCGGTTTCATAACCCTGGCTGCCCCTGGCTACCAGTAAAAGCATGGTTTTGTTTTCCAGCAGGCCGGTGTATGCCTGTTGCCCGTTACCCGGATCTATTTTGAAGGTTTCATTCAGCCGCATTATCTGGTCGATATAGGCCTTTAATGTGCTGGGGATTGACCAGTTGTACATCGGCGTGCCTAAAACAATGAGGTCTGCATTTCTTAACTCCGCGATATATGCATCACTGGCGGCCAGGATCTCATGGTCTTCAGCCGTTCTGTTTGTTTTGGGCTTAAGGTTTGCCAGGATCCAGGCTTCACTGATATGCGGAACATTGACATTGCCAAGCTCTCTATGCCTGATCTCTGAATCGCGGTGGATCCTGATCCAGTCATCGGTAAATACCTCCGTAAGCTTTCTGCTGTGAGAGTGTTGCGTTCTTGCACTTGCATTAATTACTAATACCTTTTTCACCTGCAATTTGTTTCTACAAAAGTATTCCTGATCTGGGCTATATTTGTAGCCCAGATATAACAAAAACTACAGCCCAGATGCTGCCATACAGATCTTTAATCCAGGTAGACAGAAATTCTTCTGTATCGTTGCATATCCAGGTTTGCAACAGCTTCATCACACTTATTTCCGGTGGTACGCTGCAGCCTTCGGATATGCTGCCAAGCTCCCGAGTGCTGGCGGATCTCATAGGTGTTCACAGGAATACGGTTAAGCTGGCCTACGAAGAATTGATCAGCCAGGGCTGGGCCGATTCCGTTGCACGAAAAGGGATCTTTGTGCTTTCTAAATTACCCATCGTTGCAAAGAGAAGATTAACGAATGCCGGGGAGCAATTGCAAAAGAAAGGATCCTTTACCTGGACAAACAAATTTAAAGATGCTGTACCCAGCAGAAACCTTCAATCATCCATACTTACCATAGATGACGGTTTCCCGGATGTAAGGCTCACGCCTATTGATGAATTAATGCGGGAATACCGGAGCATTTCCAGGAAATCATATGGTAGGAATTTTTTGAAGTATGGAAGCGCCAAAGGATCAGCACATCTGCGCCAGGCCATTGCAGGGTACCTTTATAATACCCGGGGCATTGCCGCATCAGCAGAAAATATACTGATCACAAAAGGAAGCCAGATGGGTATATACCTGGCAGCCCAGCTTCTGCTGGCGCCTTCTGAAAACATTGCGGTTGGCGTATCCAATTACCTGTTGGCTGATAATACCTTTAAGCACCAGGGCGCAAACCTGGTCCGTATTCCTGTAGATGATCACGGAATGGATATTGATCATCTCGAAAAAGTACTCCGCAAACGAAAGCTAAAAGCGGTTTACGTTATACCGCATCATCATTGTCCCACCACTGTGACCATGAGTATGGAGCGAAGACTAAAGCTTTTGGAACTGGCAAGGGAACACCGGTTTGCGATCATAGAAGACGATTACGATTTTGACTTTCACTACGAGAACAAGCCTTATTTACCGCTGGCAAGCATCGATCATCACCAGAATGTTATTTACATTGGATCTGTTACAAAGACGGTTGCACCGGCACTACGGATCGGCTTTATGATAGGTCCGGGCCAGTTTATTAATGCTGCGGGAGCCCTGCGGGAACTGATCGATAAGCAGGGCGATACGGTGCTGGAAGAAGCTTTTGCTGTTATGTTCAATAATGGCGAAATGGAACGGTATTTTAGAAAATCACTTAAAATATATAAGAGCCGGAGAGATATTTTTTGCCAGGTTTTGAAAGCAGAGTTTAAAAACAAAATTGAGTTCACTTTACCGGAAGGAGGCCTTGCCGTGTGGGCCAGCTTTGATAAAAAAACAGATTTGGTGAAGCTATCCGCTGCTGCCTTAAAGAAAGGGCTTAGTATTGATGATGGTACCTTTTACAGGAACGAATCTTTTTCCGCCAACGGCCTGAGACTGGGTTTTGCTTCGCTGGAGGAAGCAGAGATCCTGGACGCGCTTGGAAAGTTAAAAGCTGTTTTGAAATAGCCCGATATTAAGATGGCGTATCCGGGATATTGGAGTTGTTCATGGAACCTTATTTAAACAAAGGAAATGGTGATAGCCCTATAATTACCCCAGCAAACTGTGCAGTTGAAATGATTTACGCTATGTTAATGATGAACATTTCATATGTAAACAGGAAATTGTTATCTTACTTACACAATAACCATCAATCCATAATTAAGAGATACGCAAGGCTTTCCTATGCTGATACGGCCCCTGATCTGAAGACACGGTAATGTTTGCAACCAAAAAGTGAGCATTCGATCAACTTTCAAATAACAGCTATGCGAAAAATTTACCCCTTTTTGTTATTTCTCCTGGTGGAGATGAGCGCTTATGCGCAGAACTTTTCACTTACGCCCGTATATGCATCGCCGGATAGCAGCCTGATACTGGACTACCGCTATGGTAAGGTGTTAACGGTAAAACAAAATGGCAGCAGCTATACGTACCGGCTTACGGATGTAAGCAGCGGTACCTCCGAGGTGATACCTTACACGGGCGCTTACCAGAACAACGCCTGGGTAACCCCGTATGGCGCCATTTTACAGACGCCCATAGCGCCAGGTACTTTTAATGTTTCTTTATACGAATACAGGCAGGGCAGCTTTACGCAGCTTTCGCCGGAAGCCAGCATTGTAAGCACTGCAGGTGATTATGTGGTGTGGGCAAATGCCGGTCCGGTAAATCCGGCGCTGGTATTGCGTAATATGGCTACCCAACAACAGCAGGTGCTGGCAGACAGCGTCATTACCGGCGCCGATGTGGCGGCCAATGGGTTTGTAGCTTATGCTACCGGCAGCAATAATATGGCTACCTATCTTTACCGTTATCAGAATGGCGTAAGCACATTAACAGACCAGTGGGTGCTGGATTTCCCCAATCCCGATTATCCGCCCCGGTTTTATGGTATTAATACAGATGGGGAGCAAATAGCCTACCTGAGAAGTACAGACGACATAGGTACCCGGGTGTACCTGTATGCCCATGATTCTGTTAGCTACGTCTTGACACAAGGGGACTATGGAGGCTTTACGGATTTTTCCACGAATTACTTTATTCCCCAGGTTAATAACGGGTACGTAGGCGGCATTTATCTTTCAGCCCCTTATTACTATCATACACTGGGACAGGTGTATACACGGGACCTGCAGGGCAACCTGCGTTACGTGCTGCCTATACAAACCAATACAGCAGTGGGGATTGCTAATCTACTGACCATTTCACCGCAGGGTGATATTGCCGTGGGCGCCAAGTCGGGCAACAACTATGGTATTTACATTATTAAACAGGATGGCAGCTCCGTAAAAAAAGTAGCAGATGTTAGCGGCCAGGCGTATTTTCAAGACAGCACCTGGTTTATATCCGGCAACGGTGTCCTGTTCTCCGTTAACCTGGATACTGCCACCCAGCATTATATTACACCTATCACAAAACAGGTATATACACGTAACCGGGTGCCCATTACGTCGGTTGATTTTCTGCAGCATTATGTAGGTGCTGCCAGCGGCATTGGGCAGCTGGAGCAGATACAGTTCCTTACCCTGCCCAAACGGGGTACACTTTCCGGCGCTAATAACCAGCCGATATACACCGTTAATGCCACCTTTACCCGGGCCATGCTGGACTCCCTCAAATACAGCGCTTCCAGTTTTCCGGGTAAGGATACCATACGGTGGCGCGCATTTGATGGGATGAACTGGACTAAGGACACGACCATTTATGTAAACATACTGCCTGCGCCGGATACCATTAAACCTTTTGAGCGAAATACGCTGGCCGGTACGCCCATCCGCTTCTGGGCCAGTAACTTTAAACAGAACTTTACCGGTAAACTGGCAGGCATACGCGTAAACCGCCTGCCTGCATACGGCAAGCTGACCATAGGCGGCAAACAGCTGTTTTATGAAAGAAGCCGGGATGTTACGCTGGCGGAGCTGGACAGCATGTACTACACCCCTTATCCCAACATAGTAGGTGTTGATACTTTACAATGGATGGCCTTTAACGGTACCAGCTATACGCCAAATGATACGCCGGCCATTTTGCGGGTATACCCTGTGCTGAACACCCCTCCCATTTTAAGAACCGTGGAAAGCCAGTACAGCCAAACCGGCGCGGCCGATACCATTCTGATAGCCAATTACCCCCTACCACAGGCGCACACGGATGTAATGGCAGTAGTGGACAATTCAAGGGTGCTGCCCATTGCAGCTAACCATACTTTTGTTATTGAACCATCCACCTACAGTGTGGGCACACACCAGTTAAAAGTGACCTTTAAGCATAAGCTGGACAGTATTAGCATACAGCGGAGCTTTACTATAACCAGTCCTTTTGCGCCGTTAATGGTAAATTTTGATAAACATAACCTGTTACAGGAAGCAGCGCCGCTAGCTGTTTGGCCTAATCCCTTCAGCGAACAATTCACCGTTAACGGGCTGGATGTAAATGGTACTTATACCCTGCGGCTATATGATGCGCAGGGGCGGTTGGTACTAACGGACCGTTCGTTTAGCCAAAGCCGGAAAGTAGTATTGCCCGGCCGTAAGGTGGCGGGCAAGGGAATGTATGTGCTGGAGGTGTATGATGATAAACGCAAGACAATAGTGAAGCGTTTACAGTTGCTTCATTTATAGGAAAGGTTTGGATCAAGTTGAATTCTTGGGGGGGTAGCCTAAAAAATGTTGTTTTGCTGTATAAATCAACATTTTGGATCAGAACTACCGTCAGTTAATTGAATTAATGCTTCCTGCAGGTATTTTAGAATACTTCGGGTTAACCAATACCACAAAGGATTCCAAAGGAATTAATATCTTCCTGGAAGAGAAAAATATTGTTCCAGAAGAATATAAAGACCATTTACTGCACTCCAAAGGTTTTCTGCCGGAAATACAAGTACAGGACTTCCCTATTCGTGGGCACAAGGTTGCATTATGCATCAAACGCAGACGCTGGGAAGTACAATCCACTGGAGAAATAGTAACCAGAAATTGGACGCTTGTAAGAGCAGGAGCACGAATGACAACGGAATTCGGGCTTTTTTTAAAAGAAATATTTGGATAATTATCCTATCAGTCCGGTGCAGCTAGGCCACTTTTTTCAGGTAGATGGCAAGCAATTACAACAACAGTATAAGAATCATTTAAGTGACTACCAGGAGTGGGATCAGAAGGATCATGCTGAACACTGGATGGTCTTTGAGCAAAATATCGGGCCTTATCTGAGCATTGATGAAACAGCATTTTCCAGTGGAGAGCTGTATACCATAGTTACAAATAAGGCAGCAAAAGGCCGCAGCGGCTCTATCGTAGCTATGATTAAGGGAACACAGGCAGACTATCTGATCAGTATCTTAAATAAGATTCCCAAACGGCTTCGTAGAAAGGTGTTGGAAGTAACAATCGACATGTCTGCAAGCCTTAATCTGGCTATCAAGCGCTGCTTCCCTAATGCTCAACGCGTGATTGACCGCTTTCATGTTCAGCAACTGGCTTTCGATGCGGTACAAGAGACCCGTATAAAATACAGATGGGAAGCCCTAGAGGAGGAGAATATAGCCTATGAGCAAGCTAGAAAGCAGAAGGCTCCCTATCAGCCGGAAGTTCTTCATAATGGCGACACAGTTAAACAATTATTGGCACGTAGCAGATACTTATTGTTCAAACAGCCACGATTATGGACTAAAGAGCAAAAACAACGGGCGGAGTTATTATTCACCAGATATCCTGTTATACAAAAAGCCTATCAGTTATCACTAGGCCTCGGAGATGTATTCAGAATATGTACTTGCAAAGAACAAGCCTTTAAAAGGCTTGCACTATGGTATAATGATGTAGATGGATCCGGAATACAATCCTTTAAAACGCTCTCCAGGACTGTACAAAATCATTATCACGGCATCCTGAACTTCTTTACAAACCGGGCTACCAATGCCGCTGCCGAGTCATTCAATGCTAAGGTAAAATCATTTAGAAACGCTATGAGAGGAGTAAGGGACGTGAATTTCTTTCTTTTTAGGCTTGTTAAACTATATGCCTAATGAGAATCCCCCAAGAATTCAACTTGATCCAAAGGTTTTAGAGAGGTAAGTAAATAAAATGTAGTGCCCCCAAAAGTGTGTAGCTTTTGGGGGCATTTCAATTTCTTTACCAGTGTGCTTTTCGGTGAGCATTATTATGAGATCCTGCCAATGCTTGCGGTATTGAAAAATATTGCACAATATATCGAGCCTGGCGATGAAGGAGTGGCATTTATCTATGATTATTTCTGGGGTGGTAATGATGTGATGGCACATCTGGAGCTTAGTGCAGGGCTGGCAATACTGAAAAATACGAAAAGCACAGCCCAAATTAACAAACAGTTACTAATGGAGGCAAATAAGATTATCCAGGATGTTATGGATGTAATATCTGCCAAGTATAAGGATTAATCATTCACAAATAAAAAAGGTCCAGCGCTAGCTGAACCTTTTTTATTTGTGTGACTCCGTCAGGATTCAAACCTGAAACCTTCTGATCCGTAGTCAGATGCTCTATTCAGTTGAGCTACGGAGCCATTTCCTTTTCTTACTTCAGACCCTGAGGTCATTTGTTCGATTGGGATTGCAAAAGTATGCGTTTTTCTGAAACTAACAAATAGTTGCACATAAATTTCTACAAATTTCTATTAACCTGTACTTTTACAATATTATAAAATTCGCTGCCATCGGGCACGTGGCCGGAAATCATACAACAGAAAAAAATGAAGATACAGCTCTGGAGCATCGGCAAAGAAAATGATCCTTACATTAAAGAAGGCATTGCTATTTACCAAAAACGCCTGCAACATTACGTGGATTTTGAGCTGCGTCTCATCCCTACGGTTAAACAGGCGGCCAGTTTGTCGATCCCGGAACTTAAAAAGCAGGAAGCTAAAATAATCCTGGACCTGCTACAACCCCAGGACTATCTCCTGGCCCTGGATGAGCATGGTAAAATGATGACCACCCTGCAGCTGGCCGATTTCCTGCAGCAGCGTACCAATGCGGCTACCCGCCAGCTGGTATTGCTGATCGGCGGTGCGTTCGGACTCGATGCCAGTATCCTCCAGCGGGCGCAGGGCAAGCTCTCCCTCTCCCAGCTTACCTTCCCCCATCAGCTGGTGCGGTTAATTGTAACAGAACAGCTTTATCGCGCTTATTCTGTATTACATAACGAGAAATATCATCACCAATAACTACATTTACATTTTTTAACCGGACAGAACTTTTTATGCTGACCTTAAGCTTAGTGATCATCGTTGTTACCTGTATTATCTCTATTACCGCTTTTAGCCGGCCGGGAGAAATAGATAAGCTGAGTATGTGGCCTTACATGGTAAAAGAACATAATCAATATTACCGTTTTATTACAGCCGGACTGGTACACGCAGATTACATGCACCTGGGCTTTAACATGCTCACGATGTGGTTTTTTGGCAAATATATTGAGATCATGTTTCAGCAGGTTTTTGGCGGCAAGCTGTATTTTCTGCTGTTCTATGTGCTGGCATTGGTCATCTCCGATATTCCTTCCTACATTCGTCACCGCAATAACTATAGCTACCGCTCTATAGGCGCTTCAGGCGCAGTATCGGCAGTGGTATTTGCGTTTATCCTTTTTCAGCCCTGGGCTAAGATCATCGTGTTTGTGATACCTATGCCGGCTATTTTGTACGGGGTGCTTTTCCTGGGTTATTCCGTGTATATGTCGCGCCGTGGCGGGGATGGTATTAACCATGATGCGCACTTCTGGGGCGCTGTTTTTGGCGTAGTATTTCCATTGGCGCTGAAACCGCAGCTGGCAGGGTATTTTATGGAGCAGATATCTTCCCTGTGGAGATAATTACCTCCCCTCTTCCCATTCCAGATACAGCACCTCTTTCGTATGTTCCGTTAACTTGAACCGGTCATCGATCCGCATACCTACAACCCACACGATCCGCTTCGCAGATTCCAGTACCCATACCTTCTCCTTCTGTGGTAAAGAAAGTTTCTGATCAATGAAAAAACGGCTCAGCTTTTTCTTTTTGGCCATACCTAAGGGATAAAAATAATCGCCCTGTTTCCAGCGGCGCAGCAGCAAGGGATAACGGATCTGCTGCTTATCCAAACAGGCAATAGCTGCTCCTGTGGGAATGTTGGCCAGGGCTGCTTTTTCCTGCGTGCGCAGCTTTAAATGCCCGCTGCCGGTGTGTACATGGGAATGTTCCGGCTCAATCACCAGTATAGCGGGTTCCGGCTGTTCAAGGGGCGTTATCAGCAGCCATTCGCGGTTGCGGAGAATACGATGGGTGGCTGTATCCACATACCTGCCGGATCCGCTTTCCAGCAGGTCCAGCACGGCATTCACCTGGGCTGCCGAACAACCAAATCCTTTAAAGATCTCGTATGCAAGTGTAACCAGCGGCTTGGTTTTTTGCAGCTTTAGCACCGGTATCATCCAGGTATCTCCTTTGCGTTCCAGCAACCTTTTCCTGTGGCGGTCTACCGCTTCCTGGAACAGCTGTTCGGCTTCCCGTATGCGTTCAATAGTGGCGGCCATATTGGCCACTGCACCAGGATAAGCTTCCCGGATAGGCGGTAGCACACGATGTCTGAAAAAATTGCGTGTATATTTATCCGTTATATTGGAGCTGTCTTCCACAAACGTAAGTCCCTGCGTATTTATAAAATCCTGCAACGCTTCTTTTTGCGCAAACAGCAATGGCCGTATAACCGTGCCCTGCCTGGGTAAAATACCGTGCAGGCCGGCCAGGCCCGTACCTTTGGAAAAGTTCATCAGCGCTGTTTCCACATTATCCTGCATATGATGGGCAGTGGCAATAAAGGTATATTGCTGCGCCTTACGGGTCGCTTCCAGCCACTGGTAACGCAGCTCCCGGGCAGCTACCTGAACGGATACACGCTGCTGATCCATATAGGAGGCGGTATCAAATCTTGTTGTGTAAAGCGGTACATTATAGCGGGTGGCTAATTGTTGTACAAACGCTTCGTCCCGCTCCGATTCCGCGCCCCGTAGCTGGAAGTTGCAATGCGCTATGGCAAAGGAAAAGCCGGCAGTATGGAATAAATGCGCCATCGCCACAGAATCCGCCCCGCCGCTAACAGCCAGTAAGATGGGTTGTGCAGGTGTAAATAATTGTTCCCGCTGAATGTATTCTGAAAAACCTGTAAGAAGGTTGTTTTGCATAATTAGTTAAGTTATCTGCCAAAAGGTAACAGGCTGCTTTTTCAAACCTGGTATTAAAACTACCGGGCCGGGTACCATGCTCCAAAAGTAATAAGCTACTTTTTAAACCCGCTGCATCTCATTTGTAATTACTCATATCGCAATCACTTCAATGGCAGGCACCGATATTCAGAAGATCCGTAACCATCTAATACATGAGGTCCTCATATGCAGCCTGCAGCTCGTTATAGGCATGTTTGTCGTTCACAGACCGGGCCATGGCCATACCTTTTTCGTAGGTGGTTCCTGCCAGGGTAGCCTCTCCTGCCCTTTCCAGCAGTTTGCCCAGGTGATAATAAGAGCCTACATATTCCGGCTCCTTTTCCAGCAGCTCTTCAAACAGACGGCGGGCAGCCGCATCATCCTCCAGCTTTATATATTCCAGGGCCAGTGCATGCTTCAGAAAGCTATCATCAGGGCTGCTTTCCAGGAAGGCTTTTAGTTTAGAGATCCGGTCCATTGTTGGTTTTATTAGTTAACCAATATCCGTTATATTTGCTGATACCGCTTTTTCCAAACCAAACAGTTTTAAGGTTATGAAGATTTTAGTATGTATCAGTAAAACGCCGGATACCACTGCAAAAATAGCTTTCACAGACAACAACACGAAATTCAGTGAAGCCGGTGTACAGTTTATCATTAACCCCTATGATGAGTGGTATGCGCTGGTACGCGCATTGGAGTTAAAAGAAACACAGGGCGCCACCGTGCACCTGGTAACTGTTGGCGGCGCAGATACAGAGCCTGTGATCCGTAAAGCCCTGGCCCTTGGCGGTGATGAGGCTTTTCGTATAAATGCGGATAGCCAGGACAGTTATTATATTGCATCGCAGATCGCGGCCCATGCCAAACAACAGGGATATGACCTTATTTTTACCGGTAAAGAAACCATTGACTATAACGGTTCATCTATAGGCGGCATGGTAGCGGAGCTGCTGGACCTCCCCTTTATTTCCATTGCAGCCAAATTCGAGCTGAATGGTACCACCGCTACCATTAACCGCGAAATTGAAGGTGGTGAGGAAATTGTAACAGTAAACCTGCCGGTAGCAGTATCCTGCCAGAAAGGAATGGCGGAAGCCCGTATACCCAATATGCGCGGTATTATGGCTGCCCGCACCAAGCCTTTAACCGTAGTAGAGCCTGTTGCAGTAGAAGCCCTTACCAGCATTGTAAGCTTTGAGCTGCCCCCTGCAAAAGCAGGCGTAAAGCTTATTTCTGCCGACAATGTTGAAGAGCTGGTAAAATTATTGCACGAAGAAGCCAAAGTAATCTGATTTACGATTTTAGATTTACGATTTTAGATCTAACCTCTTACTCAGTCTGAAATCGTAGATCATGGTAAATTCCGCACTATGCAAACCAAATCGTAAATCTCAAATCTAAAATCGTAAATCTCATGTCTGTTTTAATATTCGCTGATCAATCCCAGGGAAAAATAAAAAAAGCTGCTTTTGAAGCCGTACAATATGGGGCCAAAGTTGCACAAAAGTTAGGAACAACGGCCACGGCTATAGTATTAGGCGAAGCGGATAACGCAGAGCTGGCCGCGTTGGGCAATTATGGCGCACAAAAAGTATTACATGCTGCCAATGCTAAGCTCAATGAATCTGACAGCGGTGTAGTTGCCAAAGTGATCATAGCTGCCGCCAGCCAGGAAGATGCACAGGTGATCATTTTCTCTCATAATTTTGACGGCCGTGCAGTAGCCCCCCGGGTAGCTGCCCGCTTGCAGGCAGGCCTGGTAACCGGTGCCATCGGATTGCCGGATACGGCTAATGGTTTTGTGGTAAAGAAAACCGTGTTTTCCGGCAAGGCCTTTGCAAACGTAAATATAACTTCTGCCAAAAAGGTGCTCACGGTTATGCCCAACACCTTTGCCCTTGAGCCTACTGGCGCTACGGCCACGGTACAGCCTTTTGAGGCACCGGTGAGTGACGCAGATTTTAAGGTAAAAGTAAGCAAGGTGGAAACCGTAAGCGGTGAGGTGCCGCTGACAGAAGCCGAGATCATTGTAAGCGGCGGCCGCGGATTAAAGGGACCTGAGAACTGGGGCCTGGTAGAGGACCTGGCTAAAGCCCTGGGAGCAGCAACTGCCTGCTCCCGCCCGGTAGCGGATACCGGCTGGCGCCCGCATCATGAGCACGTAGGCCAAACGGGGTTAACCGTACGTCCCAACCTGTATATTGCCATTGGTATTTCAGGCGCTATACAGCACCTGGCCGGTGTAAACGGCAGCAAGGTGATCGTGGTGATCAATAAAGACCCCGAAGCGCCTTTCTTTAAAGCAGCTGATTATGGTATTGTGGGCGATGCTTTTGAAGTAGTGCCAAAGATCACGGAAGCCGTTAAAAAACTAAGATAATAAGTTGATAGTTGGTCCCGGGCAGTCCGGCAGCGCTATTTTTAACAAAACAGCGGTCCCGGTGCTGCCTGGCGGCAGCGAACAAACTCCCGGCTTGTTTTTAGATCAGGAAATATTTTTCTAACTTCACGGTCTTACAAAATTATCAGCCGACAACGCGAGACAGATAACAAATATGAGAAAAATAGAACTGGAAATAGTTGCTTTATCACACAGCATTACGCAAACACACTCATATGCCGTGGTATTGGGAGAAGTGAACGGATTGCGCAGATTGCCTATTGTTATTGGGGGCTTTGAAGCGCAGGCCATTGCCGTGGCACTTGAGAAAATGCAACCCAGCCGCCCTTTAACACACGACCTGATGAAGAATTTCATGAATGCTTTTAACATAGAGCTTTCAGAAGTAGTTATCAGCAACCTGCAGGAGGGCATTTTTTACTCAAAACTGATCTGCCATAATAACGACGAAACCATCGAAATAGATTCCCGTACTTCTGATGCGCTGGCACTGGCAGTACGTTTTGGCTGCCCCATTTACACATACGAAAATATCCTCAACAGCGCCGGCATCCTGCTGGATGATCCTACCGGTAAAAAAGTAAATAAACCTACTACGCCTACTATTTCAGAACATGAAAAAGGCGCAGAAGACGATCTGAAAGCGATGAGCGTAGAAGAGCTGAGCACCCTTTTACAGGATGTGCTGGAACAGGAAGATTATATTCGCGCCATTGCCATCCGCGATGAGATCAACAGCCGCAAAGCAGGCCGGTAAGAAGAAATAGCCCATGGTCCATAGTTAATTGTCCATGGCATTTTTCGGGCAAGAGTTACTTCGGGTATCAGATATCTCCCATTATACAAACGGTAATCACCATGGACTATGGACCATGGACCATGGACTAATTACATGATCGTTTTTCCCAATTGCAAAATAAATTTAGGCTTACACATCCTGCGGCGCAGGGCTGATGGCTTTCATGATCTGGAAACCATTTTTTACCCCGTGCAGGTAAAAGATGCGCTGGAAGTACTGGCGCATAAGGAGCTGCACTTTAACAGCAGTGGTATCGACGTGCCCGGTAACGCAACCGATAACCTATGTTTGAAAGCATGGCATTTATTGAAAAAAGATTTTCCGGAGCTGACTGCTGTAAATATTCACCTGCACAAACATATTCCCATAGGAGCCGGTTTGGGCGGTGGTTCAGCAGATGCTGCCTTTATGCTGCAGCTGCTGAATGATAAGTTCCGTTTAGAATTATCAGCCGCACAATTAATAAATTATGCAGCACAGCTGGGAAGCGATTGTGCTTTTTTTATCCATAACCAGCCCTGTTATGCAACCGGCCGTGGCGAGGTGTTACAGCCTTTGACCCTGGACCTGAGCGGGTACTCCATGTTATTGGTGTATCCCGGTATTCATGTAAATACCGGTTGGGCGTTCGGACAAATTACACCACAGCAGCCGGAGCTATCGCTGCTGGAAAGCATTCTGCAGCCGGTAACTTCCTGGAAAGATCTTATTAAAAATGATTTTGAAACGCCGGTGTTCAGCGCACATCCTGTATTAAGGGAAATAAAAGAGCAGTTATACGAAGCAGGGGCTTTATACGCAACTATGAGTGGCAGCGGGTCTGCCATGGTAGGCATTTTTGCTAAAAACAAAATAGCCGGCATCCTGTCGGAGGCCAGCTATCGCGTATTTGAAATAATCTGAGTTGCGTGATTACTTTACAGAAGCCACCAGGCTTTTGAAAGTTGCGGGTTCATTCATTGCCAGATCTGCCAGTACTTTCCTGTTCAGGTCAATCTTCTTTTCAGACAGCTTGTGAATGAATTCAGAATAAGTAATACCTTCTGCGCGTACTGCAGCGTTGATACGAGCAATCCACAGCTGACGGTAATTTCTTTTCTTCAGCTTACGGCCTACATAGCTATAAGTAAGCCCTTTTTCCAATACGTTTTTGGCTACGGTATATACATTCTTTCTTTTACCGTAAAAGCCCTTCGCCTGTTTTAAGATTTTCTTCCTGCGGGCACGGGAAGCAACGGCGTTTACTGAACGAGGCATATGCTGCTTTTTTGATCAGATTAATAAATAAGTTATAATTAACGGAGGCAAAGCAGCCGCTTTACCAGGTTCAGGTTAGCGTCACTAACCAGCGTGCTGCCTCTGAGGCTGCGTTTTCTTTTGGTAGCTTTTTTAGTCAGCAGGTGACTTTTAAAAGCCTTGTACCTTTTGATCTGTCCGCTCCCGGTCACCTTAAACGTTTTCTTCGCACGGGAATGAGTCTTTACTTTAGGCATCTTAAATACGAATTTGGTCTGCAAAGGTAGGGAAATAATTTAAACATAACACAGTCACTTCAAATATTTTATCCACTTCCTAATTCCCCACTTGTCCTGTGGATAACTTTTTAACACTTTTTTACAATTTTTTAGGCTCCGGTAAACAATTGACTATCAAATCTACCTTCTGCCTTTTTATGTACTAACACGTTTGTGTAGATGCCGTTTTGACATATACACATTTTTTATTTTCTATATTATTACTAATTTTAATTTTAAAATAGTCTCATATTTTAGCCGTATCATATATTATTAACCGAACGATTAAGCGATGCCTATGAAACCAGTTTACACAACTCAAGCGGCCGGCCAGGTAAGGAGGCAAGTACTTTTTTTGGTTGCAAAACCCTGTAAATCAACGTCGTTTTGGCGGGTTTGAACCCTCATCAAACCGATACTTTTTTCACTCAATTGGATTACAGAAAAAATGAAAAAGCTACTAGCTCTCCTATATTTACTGATTGCCTTTACGACAGGAACTGCCGTTGCGCAGACCATGAACGCGCCGGCTACCGTTTGTATTTCACCCGATGCCACTAATAAACGGTGGGCCTCCATGAGCCTCAGCGTTAGTAACATGCAGGGAACCACCTGGACCGTTTCGGTAGGTGGTGTTCCGTCTGTCGCCGGGGTGGACTATAATGTATTATATGGCGTAGTAGGCACTTATTCAACCGGTGGTGCTCCTAACTCAACCGGCAACCGTTCTGTTACCATTGAATTTTTGAAACCTGCCACTTATAAGATAACGGCAGTTATCAAAAATTCTAACGGCAGTAACTCTACGGTTAGCAAAAATATTGTGGCGCTTGCCTGTCCCATGACCATTTGTAAAGGCCAGAACACTACGATGGCAGGTTTTACAGAGGATTTTGGACAGACCACCACACGTATAAAGCTGGATCCTGCGAGGGGATCTATTCAGTATACTGACTCCCTTTCTCAACCGTTGCCTGATGAATATTATAGTATATCTAATCAGCTGCAACTGCGCCCGGAATGGGACACCTCCAGAGATCACACAGGTAATTCTAATGGCGCCATGCTGGTAGCCAACTCGTCATTTCAACCCAAACTATTTTACAGCCGCCAGGTGAACGGTTTATGTACCGGCGCGGTATATAACTTCAGCGCCTGGTTCAGGAATGCGGATGGTAAGGGTGTAATGGAAGGCGCCTGCGCGGGTGGTATGATCTACGCGGGTGTAACTTTTGAGATTGTGAATGCGGCAAACAATGCAATATTACAGACGTTTAATACCTATGATGTATCAGCCCCGCTGCAGGCTAATCCGATTAACCGTGGCTGGCAGCAATACGGCGGTAGCTTTAAAACACCACCGGGGGTGAGCAACGTGATCGTACAGATCCGGAATAACAACCCCGGTGGTTGCGGTAACGATATTGCAATAGATGATATCTCCTTTGCTTATTGTGCCCCTTATATTTATTCATTCTTTGACGGACAAACAGACCAGCTGGGTGGCGAGTATACGATGTGTGCGGGTGCTGCTACCAACCTTACCTCTGTTTATGCTCCGGCAGATTACTTTACAAATCCTCAATATTTCTGGCAGTATAGTGATGACAACGTAACCTGGACCACCATTTCCGGCGACGGTGATGGTTTAACCGGTTCCGCTACCGGCACATTACACTTTGCAGAAGATGCATTGCTGCTGCAGGGTAGCCCTACCGTGATCACGCAAAGATGGTTCCGTTTGATGATCTATGAGAACGGGAACACCACCAGCTGCGCCCAGCCTTCGGTGCCGATAAAGGTAATATTGCTTCCCAACCCGAAAATATCGGTAGCCGGGGCGCAAATATGTATCGGCTCCAGCGCCACGCTTACAGCGTGTTGCGGATACGATAGTTATACCTGGGATGATCCTGCAGCTACGGAAAGTGATAACCTGACCGTTGCGCCCACTACCACTACCGTTTATACCGTTACCGGTAGAAAAGATTATGGTAGCGGCCGTACCTGTTACCGTACTGCCGATGCCCCGGTAATTGTGGATGATATGCCGGTGCCCAACCTTACCATGAGCACACCGGCAACTATCTGTTTAGGCCAGGCTGTAGATATGAGCATAGATCCGGTGAATGCGGGATATGACATATTATGGACACCGAACGGAGAAACCACTACCTCTATACATGATGTTCCCACTACACCGGGATCAAAAGCATATGGCGTTACCGTAACAAATGGTACCTGTTCGGTTAGTGACAGCAGAACCGTAACTGTGCGGGATCTGCCCGATCTGACCATCGGCTCTATTCCTGCCAGCTGCCGCACAAGTGGCACCTTTACCATTCCGTACACCGGGGCTACCAATAACCCCAACCGTTACGATGTGGTAACTGCCGCCGGTAACCCGATGCCCGGATTTGTGGCTGTTATGAACCAGGTTCTGCCCGCCTCTCCTATTACGGTAACTTACCCGGTAGGTACTGCACCCGGCACTTATACCTTTAACCTGGTATTACATAATACTACGCTGAGCTGCGACCGCACCAAACCATTCTCTGTTGTGGTACAGGCGCCTTCTACACCGCCTACAGGCATACTGGCCGATAAAACACAATTGTGCGTAAGCGGAACAGTTACCTTAACCGTACAAGGTGGCTCACTGGGAACAGGCGCTGTATGGAGATGGTATGCAGGTGCTTGCGGCGGCGCGCTTTTAGGTACCGGCCCAAGCATTACTACCGGCACTATCTCATCCACTACTACTTTCTATGTACGTGCCGAAAGCGCCGGCCCTTGCGGTAACTCTACCTGTGCCTCTGCAACGGTAACGGTATTACCGCAACCAGCAGCTGCAGCAGCAGGTCCTGACCAGGATCATTGCGAGGTGCCTACCTTCCTGATGGGTGCCACTGCCGCCACACCGGCCAGCGCAACAGGTACCTGGAGCGTGATCAGCGCTTCTGTGCCTGTAGCTAATATTGTTATAGCCAGCCCTACCAACCAGTCATCAAATGTAACAGTGCCCAATGGCGCTACTGCTACACTGGCCTGGACTGTCAGCAATGGTGTATGTCCGCCTTCAAGTGACCAGGTTGTACTGACTAACTATAGTAAGCCTACTGTAGCGAATGCAGGCACCAACCAGAAACTGTGTAATGTAACATCCTTTACTATGGCGGCTAATACAGCCACTATTGGTACAGGCACATGGAGCAGGGTATATGGTACCGCTGGTACTATCACCAACCCTAACAGCCCTACCACTACAGTTACCGGTATAACACCCGGCGACTCTATTATATTACGCTGGACCATTGCCAATGGCCCATGTACGCCCAGCACCAGTGATGTAACGCTGGTAAGCTATAAAACGCCTACCACTGCAAATGCTGGTCTTGACCAGAAATTGTGTAACGTAACCTCCTTTACCCTGGCAGCTAACACACCGGCTGCAGGTGCAGGTAATGGTTACTGGACTACTATTTATGGCGGTAAAGCCCCGGCTAACCTGACCAGCCCGACTTCTACCATTACTGTAGTACCGGGCGACTCTATTGTACTTCGCTGGACCATTGCTAACGGCACCTGTCCGCCAAGCACTGATGATGTTATTTTGGTAAGCTATAAAACGCCTACCACCGCAAATGCTGGTCTTGACCAGAAATTGTGTAACGTAACCTCCTTTACCCTGGCAGCTAACACACCTGCTGCAGGTGCAGGTAATGGTTACTGGACCACTATTTATGGTGGTAAAGCTCCGGCTAACCTGACCAGCCCCACCTCTACCATTACCGTAGTGCCGGGTGATTCAATCGTACTTCGCTGGACCATTGCTAACGGCACTTGTCCTCCCAGCACTGATGATGTTATTTTGGTAAGTTATAAAACGCCTACCACCGCAAATGCAGGTCTTGATCAGAAGCTGTGTAACGTAACATCCTTTACTCTGGCGGCTAACACACCTGCCGCAGGTGCAGGTTACGGTTACTGGACCACTATTTATGGTGGTAAAGCTCCAGCTAACCTGACCAGCCCAACTTCTACTATTACAGTTGTTCCTGGTGATTCCATTATCCTGCGCTGGACTATTGCCAACGGCGCCTGTCCGTCCAGCATTGACGATGTTACTTTAGTAAGCTATAAAACGCCTACCACCGCAGCTGCCGGTCTTGACCAGAAGCTGTGTAACGTTACTTCCTTTACGCTGGCGGCTAACACACCGGCCGCAGGTGCAGGTTACGGTTACTGGACCACTATTTATGGTGGCAAAGCTCCGGCTAACCTGACCAGCCCCACTTCTACGATTACCGTAGTACCAGGTGACTCTATTGTACTTCGCTGGACCATTGCCAATGGCAACTGTCCGCCCAGCACAGACGATGTTACCTTAGTAAGTTATAAAACACCAACTGTAGCAGCTGCAGGTCTTGATCAGAAGCTGTGTAATGTAACATCCTTTACGCTGGCCGCCAACACACCGGCCGCAGGTGCCGGTTACGGTTACTGGACCACTATTTATGGTGGTAAAGCCCCGGCTAACCTTACCAGCCCCACTTCTACCATTACAGTAGCCCCGGGTGATTCTATTGTCCTGCGCTGGACCATTGCTAATGGCGTATGTCCGGCCAGCACTGATGATGTTACTTTGGTAAGCTATAGAACGCCTACTGTTGCAGATGCCGGCCTTGACCAGAAACTGTGTAATGTAACATCCTTTACGCTGGCGGCTAACACACCGGCCGCAGGTGCAGGTTACGGTTACTGGACCACTATTTATGGTGGTAAAGCCCCGGCTAACCTGACCAGTCCTACTTCTACCATTACAGTAGTACCGGGTGATTCAATCGTACTCCGCTGGACCATTGCTAACGGCAACTGTCCGCCCAGCACCAATGATGTAACCCTGGTAAGCTATAAAACACCTACTACTGCAAATGCAGGTCTTGACCAAAAGCTGTGTAATGTAACATCCTTTACACTGGCGGCTAACACACCGGCCGCAGGTGCAGGCTACGGTTACTGGACCACTATTTATGGTGGTAAAGCTCCGGCTAACCTAACCAGCCCTACTTCTACCATCACGGTAGTACCGGGTGATTCTATCGTACTGCGCTGGACTATTGCCAACGGTACTTGTCCGTCCAGCACTGACGATGTTATTTTAGTAAGCTATAGAACGCCAACTGTAGCTGACGCCGGCCCAGATCAGAAACTGTGTAATGTAACCTCCTTTACCCTGGCTGCCAACACACCGGCCGCAGGTGCAGGTTACGGTTACTGGACCACCATTTACGGTGGTAAAGCTCCGGCTAACCTTACCAGCCCCACTTCTACCATTACAGTAGCACCGGGTGATTCTATTATCCTGCGCTGGACTATTGCCAACGGTACCTGTCCGTCCAGCACCAGTGATGTAACTTTAGTAAGCTATAGAACGCCTACGGTTGCAGATGCCGGCCTTGACCAGAAACTGTGTAATGTAACCTCCTTTACCCTGGCTGCCAACACACCTGCCGCAGGTGCCGGTTACGGTTACTGGACCACTATTTACGGTGGTAAAGCTCCTGCTAACCTTACCAGCCCAACTTCTACCATTACGGTAGTACCGGGTGATTCCATCATACTGCGCTGGACTATCGCTAACGGTAACTGTCCGCCAAGCACCAGTGATGTAACATTAGTAAGCTATAGAACACCTACCGTTGCAGCTGCTGGTCCTAGCCAGAAACTGTGTAATGTAACCTCCTTTACCCTGGCAGCTAATACGCCAACAATCGGTTATGGTTACTGGAGCACCGTTTATGGCGGTAAAGCCCCGGCTAACCTTACCAGCCCCACTTCTACTATTACGGTAGCACCGGGCGATTCTATTATACTGCGCTGGAACATTGCCAACGGTACCTGTCCGCCCAGCACCAGCGATGTAACATTAGTAAGCTATGAAACGCCTACGGTTGCCGACGCCGGTCTGGATCAGAAGGCTTGTAACGTAACATCCTTTACCCTGGCAGCCAATACGCCAACAATCGGTTATGGTTACTGGAGCACTGTTTATGGCGGTAAAGCCCCGGCAAATCTTACCGATCCCAATTCTACTATTACAGTAGCCCCGGGTGATTCTATTGTCCTGCGCTGGAACATTGCCAATGGCACCTGTCCGCCCAGCACCAATGACGTAACATTAGTAAGCTATAGAACGCCTACGGTTGCTGCTGCCGGCCTGGATCAGAAGGCTTGTAACGTAACATCCTTTACCCTGGCTGCCAATACACCGGCCGCAGGTGCAGGTTATGGTTACTGGACCACTATTTACGGTGGTAAAGCGCCGGCTAACCTGACCAGCCCAACCTCTACCATCACGGTAGCGCCGGGTGATTCTATCATCCTGCGCTGGACTATTGCCAACGGTAACTGTCCGCCGAGCACCAGTGATGTAACTTTAGTAAGCTATAGAACACCTACCGTTGCAGCTGCTGGTCCTAACCAGAAAGATTGTAACGTAACATCCTTTACCCTGGCAGCTAATACGCCAACAATCGGTTATGGTTACTGGTCCACTGTTTACGGTGGTAAAGCTCCGGCTAACCTGACCAACCCCACCTCTACCATTACGGTAGCACCGGGTGATTCCATCATACTGCGCTGGAACATTGCCAACGGCAACTGTCCGCCGAGCACAAGCGATGTAACTTTAGTAAGCTACTTAATGCCTACTACCGCAGATGCTGGTCCTGACCAGAAACTGTGTTATACTACTTCCTTCACCATGGCGGCTAACACGCCTGCTGTAAATGCAGGTACCGGCAGATGGAGCGTTGTGTATGGAACAGCTAATATCGCCACTCCTACCAGCCCCACCTCAGGTGTTACCATTGCCCAGGGTGATTCTGTGATCCTGCGCTGGACCATTACCAATGGTAATTGTGCCGTAAGCACTGATGATGTAACGCTGATCAGCTACGAATCTGCAACCATTGCAGCAGCAGGCCCTGACCAGAAACTGTGTAACGTAACATCCTTTACCCTGGCGGCCAATAACCCTGCCATTGGTAGCGGTGCATGGAGCATAGTTTATGGTACACCGGTTATTGCTAATCTGCTGAGCCCAACCTCTACCGTAACCGTAGCACCGGGCGATTCTGTGGTACTGCGCTGGACTATCAGCAATGGTTTGCTTTGCCCGTCTAACAGCGATGATGTGATACTGGTAAGCTATGAACAGCCCACAGTGGCTGCTGCTGGCCCTGACCAGAAATTGTGTAATGTAACCTCCTTTACCCTGGCTGCCAATACACCAAGTATAGGCACCGGCAAATGGAGTATTTTATATGGTACGCCTGTTATTGCCAGCCTTACCTCCGCAACCTCTACCGTAACGGTAGCACCGGGCGACTCTGTGGTACTGCGCTGGACTATCTCTAACGGTACCTGTCCGCCGAGCACTGATGATGTAACACTGGTAAGCTATAAAACGCCTACCGTAGCAGCTGCTGGTCCTGACCAGAAACTGTGTAACGTAACATCCTTTACGCTGGCAGCTAACACACCGGCCGCAGGTGCAGGTTATGGTTACTGGACCACTATTTACGGTGGTAAAGCGCCGGCTAACCTTACCAGCCCAACTTCTACTATTGCAGTTGTTCCTGGTGATTCCATCATCCTGCGCTGGACGATTGCTAACGGTACTTGTCCGCCAAGCACTAGTGATGTAACATTAGTAAGTTATATAACGCCTACCGTTGCAGCGGCAGGCCCGGATCAGAAGGATTGTAACGTAACCTCCTTTACCCTGGCAGCTAACACACCTGCAGCAGGTGCAGGCCATGGTTACTGGACCACCATTTATGGTGGTAAAGCTCCGGCTAACCTGACTGATCCTGCATCTACCATTACGGTAGCACCAGGTGATTCTATCATCCTGCGCTGGACTATTGCTAACGGCACTTGTCCGCCAAGCACCGATGATATAACACTGGTAAGCTATAGAACGCCTACCACCGCAGCTGCTGGTCCTGACCAGAAACTGTGTAACGTAACATCCTTTACCCTGGCAGCTAACGCGCCGGCAGCAGGTGCAGGTTACGGTTACTGGACCACCATTTACGGTGGTAAAGCCCCGGCTAACCTGACCAGCCCAACTTCTACTATTACAGTTGTTCCTGGTGATTCTATCATCCTGCGCTGGACTATTGCTAATGGTAACTGTCCGCCGAGCACCAGTGATGTAACATTAGTAAGCTATAAAACACCTACCGTTGCAGCTGCTGGTCCCGACCAGAAACTATGTAACGTAACTTCCTTTACACTGGCCGCTAATACGCCGGCTGCAGGTGCAGGTTACGGTTACTGGACCACTATTTACGGTGGTAAAGCTCCGGCTAACCTGACCAGCCCAACCTCTACCATCACGGTAGCACCGGGTGATTCTATTATTCTGCGCTGGACTATTGCCAACGGCACCTGTCCGCCAAGCACTGATGATATAACACTGGTAAGCTATAGAACACCGACTGTTGCAGCTGCTGGTCCTGACCAGAAACTGTGTAACGTAACATCCTTTACCCTGGCGGCTAACACACCGGCCGCAGGTGCAGGTAACGGTTACTGGACCACTATTTATGGTGGTAAAGCTCCGGCTAACCTTACCAGCCCAACTTCTACCATCACGGTAGCACCTGGTGATTCTATTATCCTGCGCTGGACCATTGCCAACGGCACTTGTCCGCCAAGCACTGATGATGTAACACTGGTGAGCTATAAAACACCGACAGTGGCCGCTGCTGGTCCTGACCAGAAACTGTGTAACGTAACCTCCTTTACCCTGGCAGCTAACACACCGGCAGCAGGTGCAGGTTATGGTTACTGGACCACTATTTATGGTGGTAAAGCTCCGGCTAATCTTACCAGCCCAACTTCTACCATCACGGTAGCACCAGGTGATTCTATCATCCTGCGCTGGACCATTGCTAACGGCGTATGTCCGCCAAGCACCGATGATATAACACTGGTAAGCTATAGAACACCGACTGTAGCCGCAGCAGGCCCTGACCAGAAACTGTGTAATGTAACCTCCTTTACGCTGGCGGCTAACACACCGGCCGCAGGTGCAGGTAACGGCTACTGGACCACTATTTATGGTGGTAAAGCTCCGGCTAACCTGACCAGCCCAACTTCTACCATCACGGTAGTACCGGGTGATTCTATCATTCTGCGCTGGACTATTGCTAACGGCACTTGTCCGCCCAGCACTGATGATATAACGCTGGTAAGCTACAGGATGCCTACCGTAGCAGCTGCTGGTCCTGACCAGAAACTGTGTAATGTAACATCCTTTACCCTGGCAGGTAACACCCCAACAGTGGGTACCGGCAGGTGGTCAGTAGTATATGGCGCTGCCACTATCAACGCACCTACCAGCCCGGCTTCTACCGTAACTGTAGCTGCGGGTGACTCTGTGGTGCTGCGCTGGACTATCTCTAACGGTACTTGTGTACCCAGCACAGATGATGTGATACTGGTGAACTACAGAATGCCGACAGTAGCCGCGGCAGGCCCTGACCAGAAATTGTGTAATGTAACTTCCTTTACCCTGGCAGGTAACACGCCAACAGTAGGTACCGGCAGATGGACCGTGGTTTATGGTACACCAACCATTACTACGCCTACCAGCCCCACCTCTACTGTAACCGTAGCTCCGGGTGATTCCGTAATACTGCGCTGGACTATCACCAACGGTACCTGTGCGGCTTCTATGGATGATGTAACACTGGTAAGCTACGCGCAGCCAACCATTGCTGCAGCAGGTGCAGATCAGAAATTGTGTAACGTAACCTCCTTCACCCTGGCTGGCAATACGCCAACAGTAGGTAAAGGTGTGTGGACCAAAATATATGGTAATCCGGTTATTGCAAATCCGAACAGCCCGACTTCTACCATCACGGTAGCTGCAGGTGACTCTGTGATCCTGCGCTGGACCATTAGCAACGGTAACTGTCCGCCGAGCAGTGATGATGTAACATTAGTAAGTTATAAAACAGCCGCTCCTGCCCTTGCCGGCCCGGATCAGAAGATGTGTAACGTAACCTCCTTTACCCTGGCTGCCAACACACCAAGTGTGCCTACGGCTAAAGGTACCTGGAGCATAATATACGGTACACCGGTAATTGCTAACCTTACCAGCCCGACCACTACTGTAACAGTAGTACCTGGCGACTCTGTAATACTGCGCTGGACCATTACCAATGGTACATGTCCCGCAACCAATGACGATGTAGTATTAGTAAGCTACCGTCAGCCGACTATCGCGGCAGCAGGTGCAGATCAGAAAATGTGTAACGTAACATCCTTTACCCTGGCAGGTAATACACCGGTTGTGGGTACCGGCAGGTGGACAGTAGTATATGGTACTGCTACCATCACCGCGCCCACCAGCCCAACCTCAACGGTAACTGTGGCTGCAGGCGATTCCGTAATCCTGCGCTGGACTATCAGCAACGGCGTATGTCCTTCCACCAGCGACGATGTAGTACTGGTGAACTACAGAACACCGGCTATGGCCAATGCGGGTCCTGACCAGGATATGTGTAACAATACCACCAGCTTTACCATGAGGGCCAATGCACCGGGCGTAACCGGCGCGGTAGGCACCTGGACCATTGTAAGCGGTACTGCTACTATTGCAGACATTCATAATCCAACAACCACAGTAACGGTAGCAGTGGGCAGCACGGTAACCCTGCGCTGGACCATCACCAACGGAACCTGTGCTATGAGCAATGATGATGTGGTGATCGCTAACCGCAGCCTGATAACAAACAATACCATCAGCGCCGATCAAACAGTATGTTTAACAGAAATACCGGCCGCTTTAACCGGCACTACGCCTACCGGCGGTAATGGTACCTATACCTACCAATGGCAGAGCAGCACCACAAGCGCAACCGCTGGTTTTGTGAGCATACCGGGCGCCACTGCCGCAACTTATGCACCGGGCCTGTTAACACAGGATACCTGGTACAGGAGAGTAGTAACATCCGGCTTCTGCGCCAGTGTAACCAGCAATGCAGTGAAGATAACGGTGATAAACAAACCGCCGGTAGTAACCTTTGTGCCTGGCCCGATGACGGTAGATTGCAGAATGGGTATGGATTACACCACCCTGTTCGGTACACCGCAGTTCAGCCACACACCGTATACGAATATGCCGCTGACGGTTACCTTCACGGATGCAAATTCCGTAAATGGTTGTACGCAGACCTTTACCCGCACCTGGACAGCTACTGACCGTTGCGGTATGACAACCACTGCATCACAGACCATTACCGTGGTAGACAGAACTGCACCGGTGTTCACCTCTCAGAAACCTGCCGACATAACCGTAGAATGTGATAAGATCCCGGCAGCAGTGAACCTGAATGCAATAGATGATTGTTTCGGTAACATGTCAGTAACACCGGTTGAAACCAGACAGGATATACCGGGTGCATGTGCAAACAACTACAAATTAATACGTACCTGGACCGCTGTGGATGGCTGTAATAACCGCACAACGCTGACACAGACCATTACCGTACAGGATAAAACACCGCCGGTGTTCACGGGTGCAGCTCCGAGAGATACCATCGTGAACTGTAACGCAGTACCGCCTGCAGCACCATTAACGGCTGTGGACAACTGTACGCCGGGTGTTATAACAGTAACGGCTACGGATGTACGTAAGAACATACCGGGCGCCAAGTGTACGGATAACTACCAGATAGTACGTACCTGGATAGCGATGGACGAATGCGGCAACAAGGCCACGCTGGTACAGAACATTACCGTACAGGATACTACCCGTCCGGTGTTCTCGATGCCACAACCGGCAAATGTGACCGTAGATTGTGATAAAGTGCCTTCATGGCCGGCCATCACCGCAACAGATAACTGTACTGCCAATGTACCGGTAATGACCAGCGAGCAGAAATTTGCAACGCAGCCTGCCTGCGCCGGCAACTACCGCCTGGTACGCACCTGGAAAGCAACAGATAACTGTGGTAACACCGCTACCATGACGCAGACCATTACCGTACAGGATACCACCAGACCGGTGTTCACAGTAAGGCCTCCGGCTGATACTACCGTGAATTGTGATGCGGTACCTGCGCCACCGAATAATGTGGTAGCTACTGATGCCTGCGGTACTGTGAAGCTGAGCCGCACACAGGTACGCGAAAACATACCGGGCGCCTGCGCAAGCAACTACCGCCTGATCCGCACCTGGATAGCAATAGACCAATGTGGTAACCAGGCTGTATGGCGCCAGGTGATCACCGTACAGGATACTACACGCCCTGTAATTGCCGCTCCGCCTGCGGATGTGGTACTGAACTGTGGCGACGCTATTCCTGCAGCACCTGTCTTAACCGCTACTGATAACTGTGATCCGGCCTTCCCGAAACAGGCTACTATGACAGAAGATCCGTATGTGAAAGATGTGTGCTCCGGTTATACCATCATCAGAAGATGGAGAGTAGCTGACGCATGCGGTAACCAGGCAATGGAAGTAATACAGCGCATTGTAGTAAATGCCTGTCCGAAACCGGTGCTGGACCCTGCCCTGCCGGTGAACTGTTCCGACAACCCGACCTTTACGATTAAAACGCTGAATACTGTGACTAACCCGACCTACATACTGGTAGGCGTGGTACCGGCCAACGCGGTACAGGTGCCATTGTCACAGCAGAACGGCACATTTAACCTGAATAATGCCACCCAGGCCAGCTTTATAGTAAGAGACGGCGTAACCGGTTGTATATCCGATACCGTGGTATATAACCTGCAATACAACACCTCTCCCATGGTGAACCTGGGCAGTGATACAACGATATGCGGTGGCAACAGCCTGATACTGGATGCAGGTGCGGCTAACTTTGCCTACACCATCCGCTGGTCAACCGGTGAAACCACACAGCGTATCAACATCACTAATGCCGGTAAATACTGGGTATCTGTAACCAACGGCATTTGTACCACTACAGATACCATACAGGTAACCGTAATACCCATGCCGCTGGTAGATATTCCGGATGCTTCCATATGCCGCGGCCAGAGCGTGAAGCTGGATGCCTTTGTTGATGGCGGCACTTACCTGTGGAGCAACGGAGCCACTACTTCCTCTATCCTGGTAAGCACACAGGAACAGTTCTGGGTGCAGGTAGTGAAGAGCGGTTGTATCACCATCGATACTGTGAATGTAACAGTGAATCCGCCGCCGGATATTACACTGAACCGCGATACTACGATCTGTCCGAACCAGTCCGTAATGCTGACCGTAAACCTGAACAATGGCGGTAACATCCGCTGGGTAACCGGCGCCACCACCAACTCTATTGTGGTGAATGAGCCAGGCCAGTACTGGGTAACGGTAAGCAGGGATAACTGTATGATCAAAGACACGGTGAATGTACGCCTGCAGCCATCCATTAAAGTAGAGCTGGGCCCGAACCAGGAAATTTGTCCGGGTAGCCAGATCACGATAGACGGTACTACGCAGGATGCTATCTCCTACCTGTGGGATGACGGTGATCCGAACCCGGTGAAGAACCTCTTTGAAACCGGTAAATACCGCCTGGGTGTAATGGACAGGTTCTGTAACCGCGTATTCTATGACAGTGTGTACCTGAGAGTGGCTGATATGCCGAGAATAGACCTGGGCCTAGATACGGTAATGTGTAACGGAGAAACACTGCGCTTACGTGCAGAAGGCGCTAACATTAAGAGTGTGCTGTGGTCAGATGGTTCTACCGGACCATACCTGGATGTGAAAACTGCCGGCACCTATGCAGTAACCGTGTTCAATGATTGCGGCAGCGCAACAGACCAGATCACGGTAGACTATACGCAGTGTGATCCGAAACCGACCTTCCCGAACGCCTTCTCACCGAACGGTGATGGTAAGAACGACTTCTTCCGCCCGGTTGTTCGCGGACCGATGTACGAATACGAGCTGCGTATCTTCAACCGCTGGGGTGAGCTGATCTACCTGGGATATGATTCCAAGAAAGGCTGGGACGGCCGCTACCAGGGCCAACCGGTAACAATAGGCACCTATGTATGGTGGCTTACTTACAAGAAAATGCCAAACGGTAATCCGAACATTATAAAAGGTGAGGTAACCGTTATCAGGTAATAACAAATTTTCAGAAAAGAGGGATTCCAACTCGCGGATCCCTCTTTTTTGAAATAACACATAAGAATTTTCATTTATTTAAAAATTAGTTAAAATGAAATATCTCTACCGCAACAGTTAGCAATGAGAATTACGAGGGACACTAAAATGTCAATTTACAAGAGGTAAAAAAAGCCGCTCTCTGATTGGAATCCTATTTTTTTTGTAATACTCTGAACCAGTGATAAGACTATCAGCCTTCCTATGCCTGATCATGGCTTTTGTGAGTGGTGAAACTGTTTTTGGACAAGCTTTTGTAAACGCACCTGCGAATGTGTGTACAACAGCCGGTACCAATGCCGAACGCTACGCCACTATTACCGCAGACGTAACCGGTGAAACGGTTACAGATACCAGGTGGACCATCACTCCTGGCGTGGTTGGAGTGGACTTTAAAGTATTGTACGGCGCACTCAATACCGTTGTAGCGGGTCGTGCATCTTTGACCATTGAATTTATAAAGCCCGGTGTTTACACCGCATCCGCTACAATGAATACCCCAAGTGGCCCTTACAACGCCAACAGTTTTATAACTGTGAAGGATTGTAGCATGCCGGTGTGTAAAGGCGCCAACACCACCACTCCAATGGCTGGCTTTGTAGAAGATTTCGGCTCTACCGCTACCCCAATTCCACTGGATCCCCTGCGCGGCAGCATCCAATACACTGCTAACACCACTGGTCCCCTGGGGCCTGAGGAGTATGTAATAGCTGCCAATACCACCGGTCAAAGCGCTGACTGGATAACCACCAATGACCATACCCGCAATACCAATGGCGGCATGCTGCTGGTAAATGCAGATGCGGCTAAGAACCTGCTGTTCCGCAGAACAGTGAGCGGCCTTTGTAAAGGTGCGGTATATCGTTTGGGCGCCTGGTTTAAGAACCTGGATACCCGTACTTTTTTTGAAACAGGCTGCGGCGCCGCCTATAAAAACCCCGGTGTAACCTTTGAAGTATTAAATGCCGCTACCAATGCGGTAGTTGCTACTTTTAACACCAACGACATTTCTATTCCCCTGCAGGCCACGGTTAATAATTTTGGCTGGCAGGAATATGCTTTCAGCTTTAAAACACTGCCCGGCCTTACGGATGTAATTGTACAGATCCGTAATAATGCTTCCGGCGGTTGTGGTAATAACCTTGCAGTTGACGATATCAGCTTTTCCTATTGCACACCATATATCTATTCTTTCTTTGACGGGCAAACCGACCAGCTGGGCGGTGAGTACACCATGTGCGCCGGCTCTCCCACCAACCTTACCTCCCAGTATACACCAGCCGGTTATTTTACCGTGCCGCATTATTTCTGGGAATACAGTAAAGACAGCATTTTATGGACCACTATTAACGGGGACGGGGACGGCATCAGCGGTACCGGTACAGACATACTGCACTTTGTAGAAGGTGCGCTGTTGCTGGAAGGCGACCCGGTATCCATTACACACCTGTTCTTCCGCTTAAATATTTATGAGGATGGCAATACGGAAAGCTGCGCTGCCCCCTCCATGCCTATTAAGGTAACGCTGCTGCCCAACCCGAAGGTAGTAGTGCCTGATAATGAAATTTGTAATGGCGATACCGCTACCCTGGTAGCCACCGGCGGTTTTGATTCCTATATATGGGATTCGCCGCTGGATACCACTGCGGAAGAAGTGAAGGTAGCGCCGGATGTAACCAGTGTATACACGGTAACCGGTTATAAAAGCTATGGCGCCGGCCGTACCTGCCAGCGTACCGGGCAGGCTGTGGTAATTGTAGATGACCGCCCGGTGGTGGACAGCATTACAGGTCCCGACAATATATGCCTAGGCACCCAGGTGGACCTGAGCATAGATCCTGCCCTTGCCATGTATGATATAGCCTGGACACCCAACGGCGAAACCGCTGTTACAGATATTAAAGATACACCTGCCACAGTGGGGCTTAATACTTACGGCGTAACCGTAACGAACGGCATGTGCGTAATAAAGACGTATAAGGATATAACAGTGCTGGATATGCCAACTGCCTATGCCGGTGCTACAGATACCATGTTCCAGTGTAACGATGGTAACTTTACCATGGCCGGTACCCTGGGTGCAGACGAAACCGGCAAGTGGACCATCGTAGGCGCTGCCAATGGCGCTGTTATTGGCAACAATGCAAACCCGCTGACAACTGTAACCGGCCTTACCGCTGGCCAGGCAGTAACACTGGTATGGTCCGTACAAAAAACGCTGAACACCGGTTGTACCAGTACCGATACCATTGTGCTGATGAATGTGGCCATACCTATTACCAGCCTTGCAGGCCCTGACCAAACACAGTGCGGTACATCAGATGCCTTTACCATGGCCGCCAATACACCGCCGGCAGGCGCTATTGGTACCTGGGATGTAAAACAAGGCACCGCTTCCGTTGGTAACCTGAACAAGGAGAATACTATTATTACCGTAACCGGTATACAGGATGCCATGGTCACCTGGACCGTATCCAACGCCGTTTGCCCCGGCAAACCGGATACCGTGATACTGAGCAAAAAGAATGCGCCCAATGTTACCCTGGGTGTAGTGCCCAATACCTGCAGCAGTGAGCCTGCATTTACTATTCCTTATACCGCGCCTACGGATAGTCCGACCAAATATGATGTAACGGCAGCTGCTACGAATGCAATGCCCGGGTTTATAACCATCACGGATTCAGCTTTAATTGCTTCCCCGCTGATGGCCGCCTACCCTGCTGCTACCGCTACCGGCACTTATGATTTTAACCTGACTGTTAAACATGATGGCGCTGGCTGCGCTACCGATATACCATTCTCTGTTACCGTTACCTCATCTTCAATAGCACCAACTACTGTAGTTGCAGATAAGCCTGAAGTATGTGCGGGTGACAATGTAACCTTAACCGTACAGGATGGCAGCCTGGGAACAGGCGCTAACTGGGTATGGTATGCAGATGGCTGTGGTACCGGCACTCCGCTGGGCACCGGCCTTACGCTTACAACTGCGGTAACCAAAACCACTACCTATTATGTGCGTGCGGAAAGCGCCGGCGCATGCGGTAACTCAGCCTGCGCAGCTGTAATAGTAACAGTAGTAAGCATAGCGCCTGTGGCCACCTTTGTACCGGATTCGATTACGGTGGAATGTGAAGCTGGTAAGGACTACACTACCCTGTTCGGCACACCGCAGTTCAGCCATGCACCTTATACCACTATTGCGCTGAACGTAACATCTACCGACCAGACTATCATGAACGGCTGTACGCAGAAGCTTACCCGTACCTGGACGGCTACAGATGCATGCGGCTTCACTGGCACAGCAGCACAAACCATTAATGTTGTAGATAAAACGGCACCGGTATTTACCACGCCTAAACCGGGCGATGTAACGGTGAATTGTGACGCCATACCCGCAGCTATTACCATGAATGCGCTGGATAACTGTGCAGGCGTGATCACCGTAACGGCTACCGATGTACAGCAGGTCATTGCCGGCGCATGTGCCAGCAATTATAAGATCCTGCGCACCTGGACAGCTACTGACCCTTGCGGTAACAGCGTAACCGCTGTGCAAACCATCACGGTAAAAGAATTAACGCCGCCTGCATTTACCACTGCAGCGCCTAACGATACGCTGGTAGAATGCGGCTCCATACCCGCACCGGTTGTAATGACCGCTACCGAATATTGCACCGGCGCAAGCATCACTGCAACGGCAACGGATACACGCATAGCTATTCCCGGCAAAAGCTGCGGTTACCAGATAGTACGTACCTGGCTGGCACAGGATGTATGCGGCAACAGCAATACCATTTCACAGACCATTACCGTACAGGATACCACCCGCCCGGTATTTAGCGTAATGCCGCCGCCGGATGCGCTGGTGGATTGTGATAACGTACCTGCACCGGCTACCAACATAACCGCTACTGATAACTGCGGCAGTGTAAAGATCAGCCGTTCACAAACACAGCGGCCGGTTAACATCCCCGGCGCCTGCGGCAGCTACGAGATAACCCGCACCTGGACGGCTACAGACGAATGCGGCAACACCGCCACCGCTCAGCAGGTGATCACTGTTAGCTGCGATGGTATTCCGAAAATAGCCCTTGGTAATGATACCAGCCTTTGTAACGGGGAAGCCATCCGCCTGCGTGCAGATGACGGCGGCGCCAGCTACGGCGGCGTAATGACCTACCGCTGGTCCACCGGGTCTACTGAGCCTACCCTTACCGTTACACAATCCGGCACCTATTCCGTAACCGTAGCCAACGACTGCGGACAGGCCTCCGACCAAATAAACGTGAATTTCACTGTATGCGATCCTAAACCGGTATTTGCCAATGCCTTCTCCCCTAACGGTGATGGTATTAACGACCGTTTCAGACCAGTGACACAACGCGGTATGATGTACGGCTACCTGCTGCGCATTTATAACCGCTGGGGACAGCTGGTGTACAGCGATTCAGACCCCAGGAAAGGCTGGGATGGCTCTATGAACAATACATCTCATCAGGCGAATGTAGGCACCTACATTTGGTGGGTAACCTATACCAAAGACCTGAAAGAGCCGCCGGTGATCCTGAACGGCCTGGTGAACGTGGTTAAGTAAACTCTCAGATGCAGACATAAAAAAGAAAGGAGCTCGTAATGAGCTCCTTCTTTTTTTTAAGTAATGTTTGCGAATTATATTAATACAACAACCGCGTTTTGATGGTATGCTTTACTTCTTTCAGCGCGGCAAAAGCATCCTGCGATAATTGTGTATCTACGTCCAGCACTACGTAACCTATCTGCTCGTTTGTTTTCAGGTACTGGCCCAGGATGTTGATCTTCTTTGCGGATAAAGCGGTATTGATCTCAGACAGTACGCCCGGCACGTTCTGGTGAATGTGCAGAATGCGGTGCGTGTTTTCCACCGCCGGTATGCTGATGGCAGGTACCGTATGAGAGCCAAAGCTGGCGCCTTTTTCCAGGTAGTTCAGCATTTTGCTGCTTACATCCAGCCCAATGTTATGCTGCGCTTCTTCTGTACTGCCGCCGATATGTGGCGTTAAGATCACGTTAGGCAGGTTTTGCAGCGGTGTGCTAAAGGCTGCGCCGTTCTTTTCAGGTTCTACGGGAAATACGTCAATGGCTGCGCCGGAAAGCTGCCCGCTTACTAAGGCATCTTTCAGTGCATCCAGGTCCACTACCTCGCCACGGGCGTAGTTAATGAAAATGGCGCCTTTCTTAACGTCTTTCAGCGTTTCTGCATTGATCATATTGCTGGTGGTCCTGGTAGAGGGTACATGCAGGGAAATAATATCTGCCTGGGAAAACAGGTCCTTCAGGGTTTTCTGCTGTACAGCATTCCCCAGCGGCAGCTTGGTTTCCACATCATAGTACATTACGTTCATGCCCATAGATTCCGCCAGCACGCTTACCTGGCTGCCAATGTTCCCATACCCTACAATGCCCAGTGTTTTACCCCTGAGCTCATAGCTGCCGGCAGCTTCTTTTTTCCATACGCCTTCATGCGCCGCTTTATTCTTATCAGGGATACGGCGTATCAGCATAATAGACAAACCTATTACCAGCTCGGCTACCGAGCGGGTATTTGAATAGGGCGCATTAAATACTGCAATGCCGTGCTCTTTTGCATTCTTCAGATCTACCTGGTTGGTGCCGATACAAAAGCAGCCAATGGCCTGCAGCTTTTTGGCTGCGGCCAACACCTTAGCGGTGATCTGCGTTTTGGACCGGATACCCAGTAAATGCACATCCTTAATTTCGCTGATCAATTGTTCCTCGCCCAATGCCCCCGACAGCCGGCGGGTATTTGCATAGCCCGCGTGCGTGAACTCTGCCACAGCAGCATCACTGATGTTCTCCAGCAAGAGGATATTGATCTTTTCTTTTGGATAGCTTGTCAACTTCTGCTCCATATATATAGTATTATTAATGCGTACGTTGTGTATTCGCAATTGGCTTAATAATTGTGGTTTAGGGCTAAAACAAGGTGCAAACCTAACAGAAGTCTGGCAAAAATCAAACAGGGGTTCCGGCAAATTTGATATTGTCAAAAAATATGCTGTAGTTTGCTTCGTTTTTAGAATATTATTCACCATTATTGCTAAAAAGAGGGAAAGCACCGGGCTTTCTTTTATATTTTATAGTCTATTAGTTGTCATTGTTCAATGAAGCGATTGAAAGTTTTTGTTTATATTTTGACCATATCCGGTATTGCATTATACATTTCCGGATGCCAGAGCAACGCGGCGCGAGAAAAAAAGTCCCTCAATACACCAGCAGAAGCGGTATATGATCTTGAAGAAACTGTCGCTGAAAAAGCGGCTGTTCTCAACTCTCCCACTACCAAAAGACAACAGGCAGAACTTTCTGACTTCTTTTCCCATAAATTATTAAGAACAGGTTTTAACGGCGCCATGCTGGTCGCTAAAAAAGGCGTAGTGATCTTTGAACAATACCATGGTATTGAAGATTACCAGAGCAAAATGCTGATCGGCGAAAGCTCCTCCTTCCAGCTGGCATCTGTATCCAAAACCTTTACGGGCATGGGTATTTTGTGGTTAATGGAGCGCGGGCAGCTAAGCCTGGAAGATACGCTGCAGCGCTACTTCCCTACCTTCCCTTACATGGGCATTACCATTCGCATGCTGCTGAACCACCGTAGCGGCCTGCCTAACTACTTATACTTCAGCGACAGCCTGTGGCAGAACCAGGATATTTTTCTTACCAATGCGGAGCTGCTGCGTATGATGGAGCAGCATAAACCACCAGTACAACATCAGCCTAACACCCATTTCCAGTATTGCAATACTAATTTTGCGCTGCTGGCTTCTATTATTGAAAGGGTAAGCGGGCAAAAGTACCCGGACTTTATGCGGCATACCTTTTTTGAGCCGCTGGGCATGACGAACACCTTTGTTTTTGACCCTACGAGCACGAAGCGGCCGCACCAGACCACCAGCCATAAATATAACCTGCGCCCGGAACCGGATACTTACCTGGATGGTGTTTTTGGCGATAAAGGTATATACAGCACCGCACAGGATATGCTGAAATGGGACCAGGCTTTGTACACCGGCTTCTTTAAACCGGAAACCCTGCAGCAGGCCTTTGCCCCTTACAGCAATGAGAAACCAGGCGTGCGCAATTATGGCCTGGGCTGGCGTTTAATGATAAACCCCGACAGCAGTAAGATCGTATACCATAACGGCTGGTGGCATGGTAATAATACTGTATTCTGCCGGCTGGTACAAGATAGCACCACCATTATTATTTTAGGTAATAAATACGACCGCGGTATTTACCAGGCAGTAAAACCAATCCGTGCTATCATGGGACATGGAGATGGAGACGAAGAAGGGGAAGAATAATTTACCCATGTTTCCTGTTCGGCAGCACATTCTCGCGGGTCCAGGTGATCTTACCACTGAAATTTTCTTTACGTACAGGGCATTCCATCAGCTGGCAATAGTGGCAGCACACTGGCAGGCAGGGATCTGCATGGATAAAGAACTCAACTTCACTATTGGGAAATCCCTGGTTCACCAGCTTTTCAACCGCTTTTAACTCATCATGCGCCTGGCTTAGCTTCAGGTAATAAGGCAGGGTAATATGGCAATCGATGTGATAATTATTGCCATATTGCTGTACACGCATATTATGCACATCTATCCAGGCCGGCCGGCGGTGCTGGTTCAGGATGTTAATGACCTGGTCTATCACCTGCATATCGGTTTCATCCATCAGGCCGGATATCGAGCGGCGCAGCAGCTGGTAACCTTTGCGCAGGATCAGGATGCCCATGGCTACAGACACTACGGGATCCAGCCAGGTCCAGCCGGTGTAGTGAATAACTATGAGGGCGGCCACCAATCCCAGGCTGCTATACACATCCGTCATAATATGCTGCCCGTTGCCTGTAATGGTGATGGAAGGCAGCTTACGCCCTTCCCTTACCAGGTATTGACCCAGCAGCAGGTTTACCAATGTAGTAGCGCCAATAAGCCAGATACCACTGGTTACATCTTCCAGCTGATAGGGCCCAATAAAGTATTGTACTGCTTTAAAAAGGATCAGGCATCCGGCAATAAAGATCATAGCCCCCTCCGCTCCTATTGAGAAAAACTCCACTTTGCCATGCCCGTAGGGATGGTTGGCATCCCGCGGTTTGCCGGTGAGGTAAATACTGTAACAGGCAAAAGCGCCGGCTACGACATTGATGATGGATTCCAGCGCATCCGACAGGATAGCAACGGAATGCGTGAGAAAGTACGCCGTAAACTTAGCCACCGTTAGCAGGAAGCTGACCAGCAGTGAGATGAGTATAATGCGAAATTCTTTCCGGAGCAATGGTTTTGGTGTTGGTGGAAGCTACAAAAGAAGTAAAAAAGGCTTAAAGAGGGAATAAGTTTTATTGGAAGAATTTGTTTATAGAATTAAATAACACATCGTAGCGGACATCTTATCTCCTCTTTCATCCAGCCCCTGCCGTTTTGTCGGCCCTAAACGCCCTGGCCTGTTTTATGCGTAGCCATCCTAATAAAAAAAGGAGGTGCTATGGATGCGTATTCTGCGATTATCCATAATGCGGTGGAAGCCGCAGGCAGATCAGTTGTTAAAATAGAACGGCTGGATGCCAACAGGAAAGTAACCGGGACCGGCTCAGGGTTCTTCTTTTCTTCCGACGGTTATCTCTTCACCAATTCCCATGTAGTACACCAGGGCCATTATTTTAATGTAATGCTGCATGACGGCAGCGTATACCCGGCTATTCTTTCAGGAGAAGATACAGATGCGGATATTGCCATCCTTAAAACATCTGCCTTTGACTTCCAGGTAGCACAGCTGGGCGATGCAGCCGCTTTGCAGATAGGTCAGCTGGTAATTGCCATTGGCAACCCGCTGGGCTTTCAGCATACGGTTACGGCCGGGGTGGTGAGCGCGTTAGGCCGCTCTTTACATAGTGGGAATGGCCGTACCATGGACGACCTGGTGCAAACCGACGCTGCCCTGAACCCCGGTAATTCCGGCGGCCCGCTCATTAATTACAAGGGCGAGGTAGTAGGTGTGAACACTGCCATGATACAGGGCGCGCAGGGGCTTTGTTTTGCCATCAGTATTAATTCGGCCAAGATGATTGCGGCGGAATTAATGCAGTATGGTAAAGTTGTGAAGGGCTACCTGGGTGTGTTGTTGCAGCAGATAACGCTGGTGCCCAAGCTGCGCACGGGACTGCAGCTGCGTAATAAAACAGCGTTGTTCGTAACAGGTGTGGAGGGTAAAAGTCCTGCTGCCAGGGCGGGTTTGCAGGATGGCGACATCATCATTGCCTTCAACAACAAGGAAGTAGAAACGGCCGATGCCCTGTTCCGGCAACTGGGACGGGAAAAGATCGGGCAGTTCCAGCATATAAAAGTGATCCGGCAAAACCGGGTGCTGGAGCTGCGAGTAACGCCGGTTGAGAAAAAAGCGGCGTAGTTGATGTGCAGATGAATTAGCGCGATTGCTTGCCGCTTGAAATGCAGGTAACTTAATGTTTGCCGATCCCAGGGTTTTCCTGGAATGGAACGGGGCTGATCAAAGTATGTTGATCAGCCCCGTTCTTATTACGTGCATGCAGTATTAAAAGTTAAAGAACAGCCTACGCCAATTATACTGGCTTTGCTGCCGCTGACGCCTTTCATATAAGAAGCCTCGATCTCAATATTATAACGGCTGCTGCTGCCTACGCCTATGCGAACACCAACAACATGATTTTTTTCATGGGTTAAGGGAATTTTTAATAAATAAATTGTACGCTTGTGTAACTAAAAACCGGAGCAAGCATATTAGTTTTTATTAAAATACAAATAGTATAGGTATATGTATCTGCGCACCGAGATCTTAAAGGACAACAGCCGTGATCATATCATCCATCTTACAGACTGGATCGGGGGGAATGCTTCGCGGGTGGATCAATTGATAGGCCTGTTCCTGCATGATGAGTACCGCGTGGTGCAAAGGGCGGCCTGGATCATCAGCTATGTAGCGCAGGAACATCCGGAATTAATAGCGCCACACCTGCCGGCCATGGTACAACGCATGGAGGATGCCGGTATACCGGTAGCGGTTAAACGAAATGTAATAAGGGTATTGCAATTCCTGCCCATCCCTCCTGACCTGCATGGGCCGGTTATGAACCACTGTTTTAACTTCCTGGCCGATCCGGAGGAAACCGTTGCAGTAAGGGCTTTTTCCATGACTGTGCTGTCCCATCTTGCCCAGGAATACCCGGATATTAAACAGGAGCTTCGCCTGATACTGGAAGACCAGCTGGCGCAAAAAAATAGCCCCGGATTTACATCCAGGGCCAAAAAGGTATTAAAGCTATTGTAGTATTATTACTTTACCTCTACAGAGAATTTCTCTTTCACCAGGTCCATATCCGGTTTGGATTCGTCTGTCAGCTGTACTTTTCCACGGTCTTTTCTTACCACCCTGGAGAACAAAGAGATCTCCTGGTCAAACAGGAAACGGAAGAACAGCTTTGTCCAGGAAGTGTGGTAATGCAGTGTATTATAAAAGCCGGAAGCATTCTTACGGATCTGCGGCAGCTTATTCCAGGGAATGGAAGGAAAATCGTGATGCTCGTTATGGTAACCCACGTTAAAGGCTACGGTGTTCAATACGCCATAGTAGCTGTAGGTTTCCTGCTCGCCATGGGTCAGGTAGTGCTCCTGGATCCAGCGGGCGCCCAGAGGGTGCAGGCCTACGGAGAAGAAGAAGCTCAGTACTAGGAAGCTGATGGCTTTAGGACCCCAGAAATAGGATACTGCTGCTACAAAAACGATCTGTACCAGCCAGTTCAGCGCTATCCAGCCATCAAAAGGTTTAATTTCTTTTAAACGGGAGATACGGAACACCTGGAACAGCGGATAAAATAGCAGCCAGAGCACTTTACCCACAAAATAGTTATTGATCAGCCGGGCTTCCCAACGGTTAGGCAGGTCAGCATCCAGCTCATGAATACCCTGAAAAGAGTGGTGTTTAATATGATAACGCTCAAAAGACACAGAGCTGGGCACTACCTGGGGAATGTTTGCCAGGATGCCGGCCAGGCGGTTAGCCTCCGGTTTCTTGAACAGCAGGCGGTGTGCACATTCATGGATCATTACAAACAATGCATGATCTGCAAAGGCGCCCAGCAGGTATGCTGCACCGAAAACCAGCCACCATGACTGATCTCTGAGCAGCCATGCCCCTACAACCTGAAAGCTTACTAAACCAATAATTGCAAAGATTGTCAACGGATTTTTCCCAATGAGTTTACGGATATCGGGATGTTGCTTGAGAATTTCCTTGGTTCTTATACGGTGTGGCTCGCTTGCGGTTGAATACACGAAGTCTTTTCTCTTTGTCATAAACGGCAATATAGGGAGATAATGTTAAAATTACAATTTAGGAATAGTTAATATTTATTGTGTGCAAAGGTAAATATTTTGTTGAAAACGATTATATCTTATAAAAACTATTCTTTATAGCAAGCGCAACTATATCGCCCTAATGATTTTTTATCTATAATACCGTCAATATATACCATGCCGTACCATTGCTTTGCAGCTGTACACATTTGTTAACCGCACTGATAGTATAGCTGGAGGCTCCATCTATAGGTTCGCTGCCGGTAATGGTTACAGTGCTGCCATTGTTGCTGATCTTTTTAACAAAGTAAATACGGCCGGAGTTGGCGGCAGCGGATGGTAAAGTGATGGTAGTGTTGCTGGTATTGTTTACGAACACAGAGGAATTTGAATCGCTCAGAGTGGTGTTACCGGAAACATTGGATACGGATGAAGTAGAAGCTGCAGCTGCTAAAGAGGAACCGCCAGAGGGTGTTTGCCAGGAAGCGAAGCCATTGGCATCGGAAGTAAGCACTTTACCGGCACCTTGGTTCCCATCAACAAGCCGCATAGCAGGCAGGCTGAATGAGGAGGTTACATCTAACGCAGCAACGGGGTTTACGTCAACAAAGGCCCCACTACTATAACCGATTTTTGCGGCATCTATCTGTGCCTGATCCGTTTCTGTACCGTATGGAGTAATTAGAAATTTATAGGAACCGGGATACTGTTGGGAAACGGCAAACCTGATAGCATAATCATTTACCTGCATTTCATTAAATCCCCAGGTAACACGGACTCCACTGTTTTGAAGCGGACGGTTATAGGTTCCTATCCCGTATTCCTTTCCCTGGTATTCACCGGAAGTAAAGAAACCGGATCCGTTATTAAATTCTATTGCGTGACCATCACCGTCCACATACCGGTCGGAGTTTAAGATACCATCGGAACTGTAAAAGTCACCACCGGCGGCTACGGCTTTCATTTTAAGGTTACCATTTACGTCGGTTGTTAATACGCTGTCCTCTGTTTCATTATTTTTATACAAGCTCAGTGTTAACGTGTCATCTACTCTTCCTCTGCCTTTTATCCAGTAGTTTGCAATTTGAGCGGTACTGAACTGGTTTTTTATAAAGCTATTTCCCAGTGCATTACCAAAGTTCAGCGTATCCTGGTCTCCGATAGCAATTAACCCCAGCCCCAGATCTATAAAACGCATGCGACGGAATTCGGTGCGTCCCCTACCCTTGTTGTATAAATAACCAGGGACCATCTGGGTATGGTTTTCAAGAATAAACTCTGCGGTATCGCAGTCGTTGTAGATACGTACACTATCGGCACGGATCTGGTAAATGTTCTGGCTATACGAAAGTAAGGTAAAGGTTAGTAAGCCAATGGTTAATAGTAAGGATTTCATAGTATAGAGATGTTAAGTGTTTATTGAGTTGGCACTTTATAGTGCTTAATCAGTCAATGAATAATTTTGTAACTTTAATTAGCTATTCAGATTATATTTTGAAATACAAATCATTGTTTTACATATCTTAAATCATAGATAGTAACCTTCTTATAAGATTCCCATTTTTCATAGGCCTGATTATATATATTGGTACTCACTGATTTTCTATAAAAAGTGAGATTTTGCTCAACTTCCTCAACATTATAATTATAGAAAACCTCCATGATATCCATATTTGAAAAAAGAATATTAATTCTATCATAGTCGCTCGACTGTCTAATTTCAAGTATTGACAAATCTTCTTCATTGGAGTGTTCTACAAAATAATCGAGAATTTTAAAGTCCTTTACATAGATGTCTTCAGTGATATTTACCCAGAAAAAATCACTTCCATTAAAAGTTAGTAAATAATTAAGGTCCTTACCCATGAACAATATTTCAAGTTCATGAATACTATAAGGAGATGGCCGGTGAATTATATTTGAAAGCTTAAAGTCCTTCATTGCAAAATTTATTTAGTGGTTACACCACGGGTAAATAAGAAATCATAAACAATCTGAGTTGTTGTAGTGCCAATGAAATAGCCGATGGCCCCTCCAATAATCGCACCGAGACCCGCACCCACCGCATTACCGGCTCCGGGAACTACCGTTCCAGCTGTGCCCATATAGGTGGCTGTAATGCTCGCTCCGGCAGCAGCCCCTATCCAGCCACCTGTTTTAATGTTTAATGTTCGCATTACGTTCTTACTTTCATAGATTTCATAAACATCAGAGGCAACTGCCACTGCTATACAAGCCCTTCCTCCCCATTTAATAGTTTGTACAGCCCGTCCATAACTCTTTAAGGCCGCGGCAGCTTCTCCGCTGAATTGAGGTCTTACCGATGAGCTAACCGCTTCCGCTGCTCCTTCTCCCATAATTGCCGTTACCTTAGTATTACGATTAGTAACAGCATCATTTACTGCATAAGTCTTATCTTTTTCCAGATAGTAGACATCTTGCTTCATACCATCTATATATTCTCCTATTTTTCTGTATAAATATCCGTTAACCCTAAATTTAAGGTCTTTATACCTTTTTATGTCTGCTTTAATAGTGGAGTGCTCTAATCTTTTGTATTCTTCCTCTGTAACCTTAAAGCTTTTTAATCCCTGTCTTATCCAATTGTCAGTTTGTTCTGTAGTTATGATATCCGCCTTACTAATGTCTATCCCTTCTATTTTCAAAACAGTTCCTTTCACCCGGCCTGTATTGGGGTCCCAGGGGGTTTTGCTAAACCAATTATAGGTTGAATACTTTCCTCGGATAGTTCCATTAAATCCTCCGTCCTGAATGGCCTCAGGTGCAGTGGTAGTATGATACAGAGGATCACCAGGTCCCATACCCATTACATCCAATAATCTTACAGGATTATTTCCGGCAAATGCATAGGGGCTTTGGAACGGATAATTTTCTTCTAATGGATCAGTAGAAAAAAATCTATTTATCCGGGGATCATACATTCTTTCCCCGAAATCTATACTGTTCCCTTCTCCTTTTACTTCGTTATCATTTTCCTTACCATTAAATCCATACCTGTAATAATTTCCTAACTCGTATTTCCTGCCTGGCTCTAACATTCCAAAAGGATAATAATCATGTTGTGATAATACTTCTGCCGTGTAGTACTCCACTAGCTGTGTATCTGCACTTATCCCTGTTTTCTTATCACTAATTGTAGCCAGTACATTATCCAGATGATTCGTTAACTCATAAAGTCTTGAACCGCGTTGCAAACTATCCTGTTCATCAGAATTTGTATCGGAAAGATCAACAGTAGGAGGATTTAACATTCCCAATCTGCTGCTGCCGTACAAATGTTGCTCCTGCCATTTCAAAGAACCACCAACAGCACTATAAATTCCAAGTACATTACCGTGTGCATCCCGAAGGTAAAAACTTTCATTTCCATTTATGCTTTTCCAAACACGGTTACCATTGGCGTCATAGCCATACCTGATAACTGTTGTATCCTTAGTGATTTCTTTTATTTTTCCATTCGTAGTCCAATGAATAGAATCAATATGTTGCCCTTTATCGCGTATCAGGTTACCGGTTCTGTCATAAGTATAGTTATCATCATCCTGAGTATCTATATCTTCTGCATAGTTGTTTGCAGAAATGGCATCTTTAATATGTCGTAAACGATTGGTGCCGGTTTGATATGAATAAGTAAGATTGTCCATGTCCCGTTGATTACCGTCATCGCTGGTACCGTTTCTTAACAGGGTAAGAATATTACCATTAGGATCATAACTGATACTTTCCTTATAGTCCTCTAACATATTCCAATTATTGGTTATGTTATGATGACGCGTTTCTACCAACCGATTTAATTGATCATAGGCATATCCATAACCTTTTGTTGCACCATTGTTTAACTTACTTAATGCTAAAGAACTGATACTGATATTACTATTATATAAGCCATTTCCTACACTAAGAGTAGATGGATATGTATATTGATTATTAAAACCTTGCGCAATAGTGCCTCCAATGGGTTTATAATCTCCATCATAGTATCCCAAAGTAATACCCATTACATCCCGCCCAAAGTTTTCATATACACTACCAACTTTGCCGTCTCCTGCCATGTCTTTGTCTACGTTCAACGTTGCAGCATTAATACCTTTTGTCCATCCCTGCAGTGTATATGCATAATCTATACCCTGAACCTGATATTGACCTAACTCCAAGCGGGCTAATGGTCCATGGAGATAATAACTATAATTAGCATCGTTCTGCCATATCAATCCATCTTGACTACTTGTAGCATTAATTAACCGGTTGTCCGCGTCGTACAAATAACGGTAGTGGAATTGATCTTTTTTACCAGGCTGATAAATTAGCCTATTGATTTTACCGCTTACCAGATCATAATCATAGTCAATACGCTTTAAGCCTTGGCCAATGGACGCTGTTTCTAACTTTTTAATCTGCTGCCAAAGCGTTTTTATATTGCCTGTAACGTCATAGGTATAGTGAGTGGCTGCTTCATAGTGTCCATCTCCATCTTCGTCAAATGTTATACTTGAGATTCGTTTACGAAGATTTGTTTGCAGAATATCAAGACCATATAGGGGCTCATCATATAATGTTTGTGTAATTTGAGCGTTACGCCCTAATGTAAGCCATTCTTGTACGTTTGCATTACTTAGCAGATTGACATTTGTGATTGAAGGCGCGCCGGATTTTTCTCCCACTTCAATTCTGCGTCCTAATGAATCGTATTTAGAGTAACTATATCGATTTATGCTTCCTCCATTTGTTGGCTGTTGTTGTTCTTTATTCTGTGAAGCAATAATGCGTCCTAATCTGTCATACCAAAACCGAGTAGTATCCCCATCCGGCGTATAGCTTTGCGCTGCCGTATTGTAAGAATTATACGCATACGTACTCGCCATCTCATGCGCCGGATACACCGGGTTATGATGCCTTACCCAGCTAAAGCTCTGCGCATTCACAGTCGCTAATTCCAGCTGCTGTACACGATCCGTTATCTTACTCGTATCACGCCCTTCATTCATCGGGAACCACAATAACAGCCCTCCTTCATTGGCCGGTAAGCGACAGCTGTTATCCCGGTTCTGTACAATCTCAGCATAACGCAGGGGGCGGTTATAGAAACGGAACTGTTTAATATATCCTTTAAAGTAAGCCCAGTTATGATCCAGCAAAGCTGCACCCAAACGGAACTCTGGCGTGCCCTGTATTACCGGCGCACCGCCCAGCGTATCTACCTGGCTGCTGAACTGCAGGGGAATAGCCCGGCCATTAATGTACACCTGCAGTGATTGCTGAGCGCTGCCGGTACCATTGATCACCACATGTGCCCAGGAACCGGCAGGCATTACGGAGCTCATGGAAACGGTGCTATGCCCGCTTTGTGTCAGGAACAAGGTATCCGGGAACCAGTATGGCTGGCTGCCGATGCGGAAATTCAGCTGGTTATTACGGATAAAACAGCTTAAACCTTTTTCGCCCGTAAAGGCAGGAATGGTGCGGGTGCTGTCAATGTACTTTTCAGGCGCCGTTACTTTTACTTCTTCGGAGAATAAAGCACGGTCCGTATTGTTATCGCTGATCCATAACCACTGCTCCATGCTCCAGGCGCCGCCCAAACGGTTAGCAAGCAGCTGGCTCATGGGAATATAGCCGCCACCGTTAAAGCTCAGGGTATCCACAATATCATAACACTCGGGTTTGTTGTAGGGCCGGTCCTGTTCTACTTTTGCAATGGCAGCATCATCCAGCAGCTTTACGCCTGCAGGCGGAATGGTTTTAACCAGGTTACCTGCCTGGTCATAATAATATAAGGTGTAATGGTACTCATACAGGTCGCCGGTCATGCGCAGGCGGGGCTGTACGCTCAGGCAGCGGGAAAGATAGATCTCCTGGTACTCCTGGCGAATGGAATCCAGGTATTGCTGGTGGGCCAGACCGGCGTTAATAAGCGCCATATTCAGCTGGCTCTTGAAACAGGCCATGGAATCCACTTCCACCGGTACTACCAGGGAGTGGTTACACAAGCGATAGGTTTGATCATCTACCAGCGGAGCTACAGCGCCGAAATTATAATTCAGGCCACAGTTCACACTGTCTTTCAATGTAATGTTTGTACCGCTGTTTGATACATCTACGATAATACCTGTGGGGAACTTCAGCGTATTTACAAAATAGTTCTTCAGGGTTGTATAGGATTCCCGGTAGCTCATAGTGGGTAGTCCTATAGGCGCACACCATTGCTGACGCTTCATTTCAAAGTAGTAGGCCACCAACCGGGCATTCACTCCTTGCGGGTATGCCTGGCGAAAGGTGTTAATGTAACCATCTACCGTACAGCAGTTAACTACCAGGGGCGGACAACTAAACACGCTATCACCCGGCAGTAAAGGCTGGTTGCATACCAGCGGTATACTATCTTTTGGTACTACAATGGTGATACCGCAACGTGCAGCAGCATCTTCATATGCCGTATAGCTCAGGTTACGGTTCAATTCAATATTCAGCCAGGTAGTAAGGTGCTGTTTAAAGCGGGCGCCTACACCAGTGTTGCCATTTTTATTGGAATAGTAATCCGGTTTAAACTGCTGGAAGTGGCTGTATGCCCTGGAAAAATCAGCACAGGGCACCGGATCTGAATTATTTTCGTTGGCAATGCTACTGCAGTTTTCCAGGAACGCCAGGTACTCAGGGTAAGTGAGTGTAAAGTGTAAGGTTTGGTTCAGGAAGTTGGTGAGCAGTTTTTCATAAATATCAGTGCCTTCTGCCGTTGCGGGGTGGGCTGCTTTAAAGATGTTGATCAGGTGATTTATGCTATCACAGCTAATACAGGTCCTGCAGCTTAAAGCATCCGGCAATGTTACCGGCATGGAAGATGGCGGTATACATTCGCCCAGCTCACATTTCCGGATCAGTGTATTCAGATCGTTTTGCGTTAAGTAAAAACCAGCACCAAATTTCTGCTTCAGGAAAGCCAGGAAGCTGCCACCACCGCCGCGTTGCTCATACTCTGCTTTAAGGTTGCTCAGCTTTTCGCAGGTACAGGAATCGTAGGTGGTTTCCTCCGTATAGCTGGTGGTGGTATATGGCAATGGTGTATGTATCAGCAAAGCGGTGCAGGAATCATTCACCGCACTGGGGCCCAGTACGCGGATGATCACTGCTTCAAAGCTGGTATCGGTATTCGTTGTGCCGGGTGCAATAGTGCTGGCGCCGAAAGTATGGGTTACATCACAACCTTTCTTACATACCTCTATAAGCCCATTACGGAGCTGGTAATATTTTGTTGAATCGGTACCGTTAACCAGGTTATGGCAATACTGCAGGGATGCCATCCAGTCATCAGCCTGCGCTTCACAATTGCTCTGGCACTGGGCAGCTACACGGGCACTGATCTCCCCATCCAGGCTGTCGCGCAAATGCTGCATATCCTGGGTAGTGTACAATGCCACCAGTGAATCAGTGGATACCTCATCCATGTACTGGCGGGTTTTGGAGGCGTATAATGCCCTGCGTTCATCGGTAACGGGGAAAAAGTCGGGGCAGGCCTTTGTTACCGCGGCTGCCTGTTTGTAAATAGGGCAGTTGGGATCTGTGATGGGATCACAAACGGATTGCGCATAACCAATAAAACAGTTCTTACAATCACGGATCTGCTGATCGCTGTTCTGCAAACGCGCCTGTTCTACCTGTTTGGCTTTTTGCGTAAGGTAAAAGTTACGGTACATCTGCCATTCCAGGTCCCTGTCTAAACCGGAATTACAATCTGCTGGTCCTGCGCAGGCTGCAAACGAACTTACCGGATGCAGGGTATCTGCCGCGCAATACACTAAAAAGCGTACTACCTGCAAAATGTTGGCATCCCCACCCTGCTGGCCGCTTTGAATGGTACGGCTAAAGTGTAGCAGCACATCCTTCATGGTATTGTAACGCACGTTGCCCGGCGCACCTGCTGCAAAGAAGGGATCCTTATTTAATAGTGCGTATGGATCTGCCGGATTCCACCAGCCATTGGCAGCTGCGGTTTGCGCATCATCCACCTCGTTACGCACATTCTCATCAAACTGTTTGCTGCTGCCGGTTAGCTGGCACCAGCGGTAAAAGCAATATTCCGGGTGATACTTCACCAACGATGCTCCCCATGAAGGGCGGAAATTCTGGATGAACTCCTGAATGCTCAGCTGCTGGGGTGCTACCAGGTTGCCGGCATTATTCTGCACCTGTGCAGGATCGCCGTTATCATCCTTATAATCGGTTACCTCACTGTAATGTGTTAATACATTCACAGGAGTTTCCAGCAATACATCGCCGGTAGCTGAGCCTTCTACTACATCTGTATTGAAACGGGCATATTGCCCGCCAGGCATTACATCCAGCAGCAACAGGCCGTAAGTATCTGCACAGGGATCAGAGCCGGGTACGCATTTTTGTGTACAGGCAACATATAATGAATCATACAGGTTGCCGGCAAAAACGGTGTCCTCATTGTTAGGGTAAAGATCCTGCTGTTGCAGCAGGTCCATATACCGCTCCATGAACACATTTTTAGTACCCAGCGCCTGCTTGCAGGATGCACAATCTGTAAAACAGCCTGAAAAATCAGCCTGGCCAATGAACTTACGCTTGAAATCATCCAGCGATTCAATACAGGTATTCTGGCGCTGATAGGTTGAATCGTAAAATTCTGCTGCTGCCTTGCTGGCTCTCAGCTGATAGCTTACCTGGTATTCACCGATAGGCAGGCCCACATCAAAAGCGCCGCTCACCTGTGGTGCGGTAGTGCTGCATAAGGTATCAAGGCCGTTTAGCACAGCAGGCTTTACCTCTTCATGCAGGCTAATACCACATTCATCTTTTATGGTGATGAGCAGATCGTAATAACAATCACTGCAAATGTTGCCGAACTGGCTTTCGCAGGCGGCGGTTATTACTGATTGCGGATCAAAGGAATAATCGAAATGATAGCTGCCGGAGAGCGGTATTAAGATACTATTGCTGCTGGTAACGGTAAATGCAGCGGGATCTATAGCCGTGTTTTCGGGTACTGCCAGCTCTTTGGTTACGCGTGTAACGCTGCTGGTGGCACCGGGCAGGTCGTACAGGTTATCCGGCTTTTTACCGGCCAAGGCCGTGGCCACAGTGCGGCCATGTGCATCTACATAACTTACGCTGATCTGTCCATTCGGATCCAGCACCATGTTCTTCAGGTAGTGCGATGCATTGCCTGCTTCAGAACCAAACAGGCGGTCCAGCTCAATAGCATCCGGACGGCCGTAGAAATAGCGGGTTTCATGTCCGCTGCCCGGCTGCAGGTCCTGCCCCACGTTACCCTGCCGGCTAATGCGGCCGGTGTTATCGGTAGTATAAGCGGTAGCAGCAAAAGGATAACCTTTAGCGTCGGGGATGTATTTTGTAAAGTAGTAATTGGTATGCGGGTTATTAGGACTATAATAACGGCCGGCGCCTGCTGTATCTGTAAGCGGCTGAGGCGCCATCACACAGGCTGCCGTATCATTGGTAAGATCTTTAAAGGAATAAGGCTGGCCGGCCTGGTTACGGTTCAGTGCAGGAAAATAGTGGATGGTGCTATCCAGCTCAGGGCTTGGTAAAATGTTCAATCCTGCGCGGCCCATTACATCATAGATGGTTTCCTGTACAACGGAACGGTTGTTACTATTGTTAAGCGTTACTACCTGGCGGTTACGCAGGGAGCCATCAAAATAAGTGATCACTTCCTTGCGCTTGCCTTCTTCTGCAAAAGCAGCTGTGTACTGGTAATTTAGCAAGGGCGCATGATCGGTACCCAGGTGCACAATGCTGCCCACTGTATTATTAGCGGGTGAATAGGCTTTATAGGTCCAGTCGCCTTCTTCCCGCTCCTGCGTGAAGGCATTAATGCGGGCGCCCCTGATGCGGTAAAACAGGAAACCGGCTTCGTATGGCAGGTTCAGCGCATACTCCCTGCTGCTGGTAGTAATGCGGGTATTATTATTCAGGAACAGCGCTTCCATAGCGGCCGGTGTCATGTTTAGCTCACCGTTGGCTATCTGTTGCGCGGTATTGGCTGCACGTATGTTAGCGGCTACTTCACTGGAATCATCATAAAAGGTCCATTCCAGGTCATAAAATTCTGCACCGGGATAATCATAGCTCACAAACCAGTTTAGCTTCAGCTGCCGGTTACTGTTTGTAAATGCATAACGTGTAATATCCGTATTGGCTTTTGCAAAGCGGAACTTACGGTCAATGAATATCTCGTTCTTGATACGGAAAATGGCTTTCAGGCTATCCTGCCCGCCCATTTCAGGGCTGGAAATGCTGTTCACTTTCACCCGTACGCTATAACCGCCGGAAAATTTTAACATCGCCACGCCCTTATACTTGCTGCCGGCAGTAGTGTCAAAATTTACGCTTAGCTGTTTATTGCTCAGCTGGTGGGTACTGTGCTGCTCATCTTCATATTCAATATCCACATTCACGGTGCAGGAGAACGGGCGGCTGTAGTAATAAATATTAGTATCCTGCCGCAGCTCAAAGGTCACAATGTTCTTTACCGACAGGTCTGTTTCCCTTTTGGACCATGCATCATCATCGGCATACACGGGATCAATGGTACGGCACGAGTCACCAGCCTTTATTTTGCCCGTGATGGTTTGTACATACGGCTCCTGTGCCATGGCGCTATGCTGCATTAACAGCAGCGCGCATACACACAGCAGGCTGCGTAAGCATTTCAGCAGGTTAACGTTATATTTCACGGATATAGGATACATAGGTTGACGTTGAAATATCTTATAGTTGATTGATGAGGGTGTAATTTTTCCATGCCTGTTGCAAGGCAGCCTGTTTACCTTTTACTGCTATAAACCGGCCTTCATTGAACCAGGTAGCTTCCGGCGCAGTAAAGCGGTAACCGTCATAGCTAATATCCACGATCACAGGCTCAATAGCGCTTTGCGCTTCATCCAGGGCTTTCATCCATACCCGTTTTATCAGGAAGGTTTGGGGATCGTACTGGATATTACATTGCTGGATGCCGGGATCCGGCAATTGGGAAAGCTCCAGCCAGGTATCATTGCCACGCAACACCTTCTGCATTCTGGCGCCGCCGGCTTTCATGGTTTCCAGCAGCTTTCCTATATCCATTACCGTGGCAGTCAGGTTCTCTTTCTGTGAACCGTCGGCAACCGGTGCTACCAATATCATCTTCTCATCATGATCTATTGTAAGCAGGCAACGACTGTTCTTTACCACTTCTACGGGTCCCAGCTGCATATAATAATTGCCGTTACTTAAGCGGCAAACCGCCTGCAGCTGGTCTATTACTTTAACCGGTTGCTTTGACGAGTACATTTTCATGGCGGCATGAAAGCTCATAGCACGGTGGTTGTTATACGTTTCATACAACCGCTGCAGCTCGTCCCAGCTTTTATCCTGGGCGCCGGCCAATGTGCCGGTAACAAGCAATAAACACAATAGCAATACGCGCATACTTACTGTTTTTTATAGATACTGCGGTTTTCCTTCAGCGTCATAATTCCACGTTCCGTTTCTTTCTTCACGCGAATGAGCGTGCCTTCATCATCATATTCGTAGAAGGTGGCATAGTTATTTTCATCCAGCTCAGCCATCAGGAACATGTTGGAAGGATTGTACACATAGGATTTCAGCAGGCTGTTGTAGGGATGGATGCGTACATCATCGAAATAAGCCTCCCCTCCTTTAGGATCCAGCGTAAGGCTGAACACCTGTGCATTTGCCGGCATGGAGAATATTACTTCTACCTTGCGCCAGCCTTCTACCACCGGGCCGGTGCCCTGCGATACTGCCAGCGGCTGTGTGCTGGTATTCACATTTACCTGTAATAATCCCTGTGTAGTGTTGTTTACAGCAGTGCCCTTTACCCATACACTGGCCATGTAACGTGCATTAGGTGAAGGATAGAAGCTATGGTAGATATTATCTTCCGCTGCAATAAAGTGACCCTTATTATCGAACCTTGCAAAAGATATGGGTGTAAAAGGCGCCGGTATTTCGCGGGTAGCGGTAATAGCTTTATTGGTTTTCAGGCTGTATTTGCCGGAGTGTGCTGCTGCATTCGTAGGCTCTATGCCATACCATACCTGCTTTCTGAAATCAAAGTGGCCTTCAATGCTGCAGCTATCAGGCCATATACCGCACTTTTTAACGAACTGGTAATCCTCAAAGCCATCAAAGGCTATCTCATGCTGGCGGGCATTGGATGCTACCGCTACTGCCGCTGCATCCAGGTAGCCGAACAGGGCCGATGAATAGCGGTTTAGGGCATCTTTGTTCTCTGTTTCCTGCCCTTTATTATCGTACTGTGTTACCTCACTGGCGGCAATCCAGCGCGGATCGGCCGGTGTACCGGTGATAGCAAACTTCATGGTAGCTGTGTTGTATGTCCAGAAGGGAGTTACAGCCGTATATGCGCCAGAACGGCGAATGTCGGTGCCGCCTTTTAGCTTATTATCAACATCCACCTGCACACTGCGGGGTACCTGGTAAGCGTATTGCTGCCAGGGCAGCCAGTTGCCCAGCATACCTGCTGTATAAGGGTTAATGATGCTGCCTAATGGCGACGGGCAATACGGAATGATCCGGCATCCGTTGGCATCCATTGATACATCTACGAAATGATGGGCTGCCAGCTCAATCTTTTCATCTGCCTTATTATTATACCCATAAGTACCATCACAACCGCAGGAGCCATTGGTGCTGTAGTTGGTATTACCTTCATAATAAGCAGCATCAGTACCCTTACTGTTCGGCAATCCGTAGCCGTTAATAGCATCATTCAGGTAAGGGTGCACATTATTCAGGATTAGCAAATAGCTACCGATGGTAATGGTATCGCCGGTATTAAAATAGAAGTATTTCTGTCCGCATTTCATACGATAACGCGGCGTATTCACATAAAACTTCAGAGAGGATGCCTGCGATGAACGGAAGAACGGATCAGTGAAAAGCTGCTCCAGCCCTGTAATTGCGCCTGACGGACCAAAACTGCGGTGTATATCCACGATGGTTCTTAACGTAACGTTGCTCTGGCGGCCTGCAAAAAGGTATTCCTCATTCAGCATGGCTCTTTCCGGCGCGCTTACATACTGCTGGTTAAACGGCAGGTCCGGATCTGAAACAGCATACAGCAAGCCGGTGATATATTTTAACGGACAGGTAAGGTTTTCCTGTGGTATATCAGTTACATCCGGTGTAATACTTCTCAATGCTACCGGCCATTCTTCCTTAAAGGTATTAGCCTTGGCATCTATTACCTGTGTGAATTCGCCAATATCGATCTTGCCGCCCTTGATAGGATTGCGCAGCGCTGTTAATGAGCCTACCGTGAGCGATGGCATGTTACGCCGGCCGGAGCGCATTACTTTAATGGTAGCGTTATTATATGCAACAAACCGGCCCTGTTTATCTATCAGCTTCAGCGAGCCACTGTTGCCTTTCATTACCCAGGCTTTCTGATTGCCATTCACATCTATCAGCTCATCGCCGGGCAGCAATACATCGGGTGGCACGCTGGTAAGCAAGCTGCCAGTGGTATCGGAGCTGAAACCTTTGATGGTAACGCTGATGTTCCTGTAAGCGGGTCCCATGCCATCATACACCCAATGTGCCGGGTAGCTGAAATTATAAACCGGATCATCAAACTCATTTTGTGTTTTTGTCAGCAATACTTCGCCGGTCTCTGAATCCCAGGCTATATTTTCTGTGCCTATGGATGATCCCTCCTGGGTTTTTATTACCTTATAAAGGATACCGGAGCGCTGTATGAGCTTAACGGTACCGGCTGAACGGAATTGCCGGTACTCCTCGTTATAACCTACACCTGGGTATACATAACATCCCGGGAAAAAGAATAGGGGGAAAGCGCCAAAGCTAAGCTTTAAGCTGCCGCCAACGTTTTGCGTATACTGTTCACGCATATCGGTGAACAGCTCTATATCCTCCCCTATCCTGCCATCCTGCAGTGAGCCATCCGGCGCCAGCATAAGTACATTGTTCTGCAGCTTTTGCGTGCCGGCCAGCTGGTTCTCTGATTTATACAGGTAACGCACACTGCTGATGGGCGTAACGCCCCCACGCTTGTAAACCTGCTCCTGTTTGGGTTTGCCATGCATATCGTTCACCACAATGCTGTAACCCTGTGATACTACCACGCCGGCCTTTACCTGGATCTTCAGGAATTTCAGTAAAGGATGCGGTTTATAGGGTTTAGGCTCTATAGGCAGGTTCTCTACAATGGTAGGATAATCTTTAGCGGTAAAAAATTCACTTACAGTATAACCGGTACGGCCCCGGAAATTATCAGCGCCTACGTTATATACGGTTACTTTGCTATAACCCACGCCTGGTGATGGGAAGAACGATTCACCTATGGGCGCTTCTATGTACGAATAACTGTTTAAACCCAAAGGAGCGCCTTTTACCGTATAAGGGAAAGGCTGGCGGAAGGGATTTTCATCGTTCCCGATCATAGGCTCATATGATGCCACCCCGCTGGATATTGTTAACTGCTGGCCATTATAAGTGGCGGTAGTGGTATAATCATAATCCTGCCCATATTTGGCATCGTCACCATTATTGCCTGACATGGCCTGCCAATTATCCGAAATGCGGATAGACTTTACGCGGTTACCACCACCAAGCTTACTTAATGAGGGACTGCATAATCTTACCCACGACTTTGACAGATCAATGTTATTACTGAAATTTTTCCGTTGCGCGCGGCTGTTAAAATTCTCTGTAAGCTCACCCAGGCGCTGCACAGCGCCTAACAATGATTTAATGGCTGCCTGAAAATCAGAACTTTCATTTACCGTTTCATTGCCGGGATATGCATATAGGGGCAGGTTCATACGCAGCAGCTGCCAGGATGCAATGGCTGCAGGGTTTACCCCTTCTATATTCTGCAGCTCAATGGCTGCGGTTTCATTATCCACCATGCGTACATTGCGGATAGTGCCATAACCCGGCACATATTCATAGTGCCCGGCATTATCAAGGTTCACATATAGTCTGAAATAAAGATTGTTAACGCCCTCAAAGTAACGATACTTCATTTCCGCCAGGGAGCTAACAGGCTGTGGCAGTTTTATCAGCAGCTCTTTTGCATTTATAAGGCCGCTGGACTGCCCGGCAGTATTGATGCCTTTTACAAAGCACATTTGCTGCGAACGTTTATTCTGCACATAGGCATAATCATCCGATTCATAGTTCACCTGCAGACCGCCCCCACTGGGCAGGTTCACTTTTTCCAGCTGCCATAAGGCGGCAAATTCATCGGCTTTTTCCTTGTTTTGTGTGGCATAGGGATAAAAGTCATTCAGTATGCCGCCTTCATTCACCTGGTTGTTCTTGTAAATACCCCAGCGGTCTGACTGTTTATAGCCATAACCGACAACAGTACCACCGGCTGTTTGGCGGTAAGTGAACTTATAGGGATTTAAATATCCCTTTTTGTTCCTGCCAAAAGTGAAGTATACCTTCTTTAAAGTGAGCTTGCCTTTGGCGCTGTTAATGTTTTCGCCGTTGCGCATTACACTTGCGCCTGAGTTATTGGGCACACCCGGGCAAGATGAATAGTCATATTCAAAATGCACTACTTTAATGGGTACGGCCAGGCTGCCATTCTGTTTCAGGTCTGATTTTGAGTACAGCTCAATCCTGTCCAGGTACTGCTGGTGCACGGTATCTTTTCCGCCGGTTTCATTGGCCACGCCTAAACCATCCTCCCGGTTGCCGGTGATAAATAAGGCAATCATTGTTTTGGATTCAATGGAATGGTTATACCAGGTTTCCTTTTTACCATAGGAATAGCTGGCCTTATCATCCCGGGGATCACTGAGCATACCTTCATTAAAGTTGGCTTTATCCTTTTCAAAGGGCGTACGCCAGCCCAGATCTGTATTCAGTTTAGTGTAATTGAACTTCACGGCAGTGCCGGCATCATCATCGGAAATACCATCGCCGGTTCTGTCTACATAGTCGTTAGATACGATGCCTGTTAACAGGTAAGCATGCGCATAAGCCGGCATTTTCTCTTTACTGAAATAGTTATCGCGGCCTTTATTGTTATTAACACTTGCATCCTGGCTGGTATAGGTGGCCATACCGGTAGTGCGGTTGCCCTGTGAAGGATCTACACTGAAAGTAGCTTCCTCCTGGTATTTATTGTAGGCCGGAATGCCGTATATGAAACGCTTCCCGTTATCGTCAGTAACTGTTACTTCTGAAATATGATGTGCTTTGGCATAATCGCTTACCCGGTTGGTTTGCTGTACCAGCGGGTCATTACACTGTAATACCAGCTGGTTCTTCGGGTAGCTGCGGATCTTTTTATCCAGCCCATAATTGCCTGCTTCTGCTGCGGTGAGATAGCTGAATATATGATTCCGGATCTCGCGCTTGTTACGGCGAATGGGTTGTGTAATGTCCTTACCCGGACCATTTTCTTTAAACCGGCTAAGGGCACGGGTTTTATCGCCTGAAAGACTAATGCCTACCCCTACTACACTATCCCCTCTTATACTGGCGTTATAATCTGCATCTGCCCTAACTTTTTCACCTGAGCGCTTGAAATAGGCCGGTTCAAAAACAGGTTCGTTATTTCCCTGTTCCTGAAAGTCGGCTTTACCAGCGTAATCATTGTCAGCGTCCCATTTATTGGTACGGGTGATCAATGATTGCGCGGCCAGGTCAACCCCAGCCTGAAAATAGCCACCGGCGCCCACTTCCACACCTAAAGAGGCATCTATATTCCTATCCTCACTTTTAGGATCGAAGAAAATGCCGGAACCATTACGGAATACGCGGTACTGGCTTACATCCTGCTGGTTAGCTACGGTGAACAGATCGTAAGTGGGTACAGGTAATGGCAGATAGGGTACTGCTTCGTTATAAGGATTATCTTTTTCACGGTTAAAGTCCATGAGCGCGTTCACATTCCTGCGGCCATGCTCGGCATGTAAAAAACCGTAGCCGCTGCGGGATGTGTACTTATTGGCCACACTTTGTTTTACGTAATAACCTGTAAAACCGGCTTTGCCATGGATACCAAAAAATACCACGCCCATGCTGCCGCTTAATGTATAGGACTGGTTGTTAAATGCTACATTACTGGTGGGGGTATATGTTTCCGCGGCAAAGGAATAAGAGGTTTCATTAGAAACCATCTTGGCCCTGGAAAACTTTTCGCAGTAATATTTTCTTGCCCGGTAATCGACGTTAGCGCCCAGTGTAATGCCTTTGATGCCTGCCCTGGAATTATAGGAAGTACCAATGGAAAGGCCGGGCATCAGATCTATATTATTCTTTGATTGCACCTCCAGGGCGAAGTTCACGCCCAGGTTGGCGGTTGCGCCTTCCTGTGAATTACCATTTACACCTAATGTTAATGAGCCTGCGCCATTATTGGTTAAGCCAATATTTGCATTTACGCCTACATCTGCACCAAAGCCCCTGTAAGAGTTCTTAAACACACCAACGTTTAATGACACTGTTTTTCCCGCACCAAAGATCTCCGGCGCCAGTACCAGCTTTAAACCAGCGGTACTGTTATCCTTCATATTAAATTCCTTTTCTACCTTGTCGCCATCAAAATCATCCGGTAGCCCCCTCATTTGCCGGTTGATCATCCCTGGTGTTAAAGACCATCCCAGGCCCACCCAGCTGGCCTCATCATCCATGCCGCTGCCGGAATGATAGGCCAGGTTTAAGGGATAGCCGCCTACGTCCATTAACGGAACATTATAGGTAAAGTCACCGGAAAAAAGGTCCACCATATCGGTTGTGCTCACCGGCTCAAAACCTTTCATTTCAGGCTGTGAAGGGCCTGACGTTAACGCATAAACGGAGGCAGGCAATACCAGCTGTATACCCAGCAGCAACAGGAAAAATGACGCAATAACTTTCTTATATCGTAAAATGCGGTTCATTAATATTCATTTTAGAGTTGGGGTATGTTTTTCAGGTCTTTACCCTTAAAGCGGAACGAAACCGGGTTTGTTCCAAACACCTTATCTGCATACACAAACCGGAAGTCATGTTCATCCAGCGTGTGCGGTACCGGCTCCTCAAACACCACCATGAAGTCGTGCCGGTGCTTATTGCCATTGGCTATCTTCTGGTAAAAGATGCAGGGAATGGTATCGCCCTTATCCATTACCAGCATCAGATCATTCCCCATATTGAAGTTGAGGTAAGACAATGTATCCCCCTGGGGCTCAAAGCCTTCATTCTGCACGCTCAGCCTGAAGTAGGCATAACCGTTGTACTTGCTACGCTCCTCTTTTGATACGGCGCCTTTGTCGGCCAGTACCTGCAGGTCGGCGGGCACATATTGTATGCGGAAATCATTGGCCTGCATATGCAGCTCCTGGGTAATGCCATTAGCCGGCTGCTGCACATAAGCCATGAGCGATTGAGGGGAATTGCGGCATCCGAAACACGCTAATAACAACACCAGCGCCGCCAGAGTGATAGAACAGGATCTCATAGGTACAGATAACATTATTTTTCCTGGTAAACAAAGCGCAGGGTTAGCTCCTGGTTCGCACTATTTTTAACTTTTAATAAATACTGATTGCCGGCAACAAAGGATCCCATACGGGACAGTGGCAGGTTCACCTTGTTCAAACCATGCTGCATGTTAATACGTGGCAGCTTCTTTATCACTTTTCCGGGATCAGCCAGATCAACAATAGTATAGTCCAGCCTAGCTTCTTTATAATCGTTCTGGAAAGAGAAGCGCAGGGTACCTGCTGCGATATAAAAGTTCTTATCTCCGTCCGCCTTCAGCTCACGGTAGCTGCTTTCAGGCGATCCGGGAATACTATCTTCACAATGGATAGTGAAAGTCCAGATCTCTGACTGGGTGATCATGGTTTTGCCGCTGTGTGCACTTACCTGCCAGGCATAGGTTTGCTCCTTTTGCAGATCTGGCGCTTCTACCGGGTAAATTAGGTTGAACTGGCGCAGGTTAGCGGTATTAATAACCGGTTTGTTATTGGCTAAAGCTTCCGCGGGATCCTGTTTAGGTTTTACCGGTACTACTACAATGCGGTAACGCATATCGCCCTGTGCAGGCATGGGCGGCTGCCAGCTGAAGTTAGGCCGCTGGCTGCATATTTCAGCACCATCATACGGGTCTACCAGCAGCAAGGGTGTAGTGGGCTGCAGCATATACTGAAAGCAGTTCTCATATATTTCAGGCGAACCGGGTTTGTAACCGGTTACAGATAGCTCATAACAATACTCGTACTCCCCTTCCGGAAAACGGCCGGTTTGGCTAAGCAATGCGGTTGCTGCACTTTCTCCGAAATGCATACGGCTGTTGGCCAGGATGCCCTTGTTTAAGGTGGTAACACCCGGATGAATCGTTACCTGCGGCACCTGTATGGTAACCACATTTGCCCCGCCGGCATCATTTACTGTGATCTTCAATTCTCCATTTTGCGCGGTAGCCGAGCTGCTTACCAGCTGCACAAAGGTTAAGCCATCCAGCGTTTGCCCGCTCAATGCAGGTTGAAAGCTAATGGTTACCTGGGCAGATAAGCGGCAGGTAAGCATAACCAGTAATAAGCAAGTAAATATCCGTTTCATCTCTTTGTTTTTCTTTTTAATATGCCGGGTTAAAAACTATATTTCAGGCTCCAGTCGGCCCGGAACAGATCGTCATAATACGATACCTGTTCCTGGATGTTGGTACGCACATCTACAAAAACACTCAGGTCAAGATTACGTATAATGGTTGCCGTGAGGGTTTGCCGGGTACCTATTTGTTTATACCATCCGCTGGCGGCTGTATAATTGACGGCAGAACTTACATTCCATTTTTTACCCAGCTGGTACGTAAATCCTGCATCGGTATTATAGGATGAATTGAGGTAAGCCAATCCATCCGGGTTATGCGCATAATTATAGGTATTGTTCCAGTACGCCAGGTGGCCCGATATGGCAATACTTTGCATAGAGGTGAATGTTACGTTCTTTACGCTGGTGTTCTGTGCGGGGCTAAAGGCATACCTGCTGGTGCTGTACATGGTGTTAAGCACATTACGGTAAAATACCTGCCCAATGCGTTTCTGCAAAGTCAGCTCCGCAGTAAAACGGTCACTGGCATTTTGCAGCAAATGACTACCGGAGGTGATCTGTAAACCCCGCACCGGCTGGTATTTAAGGCCTACCTGCTGGCCGCCGGGTAATTTTAAGCGGGCATCTGCCAGCCATAAATAGCTACGCCATTTCATATCTGTGATATTTCCATAGCTGTACTCACGGATATCACTGCGCAGGTTCATCACCAGCTTTTTCTTCCAAAACGATTTGCGTACGTTGATCATGCTTTGTTTGGTGCCTCTTGCCATGAAAGCGCTGCCAGGGTTGTAATAACCTGCGGCTATGTAGGTAAGATCAGCTCCAATATTAAGGCCTGCTTTTTCAAAGGCGCCTTTATACTTTGCCATTACCGCAATGCTCTCGCCCAGGTTATCATTGCTGAAAAGCCGGCTTATGGCTGATCTGTGTCCCGCAGAGTCGCGACCGTAGGCAGCATCGTCATATACGGTTGCAGACCGTGATATTTCCAGCTGTACGTTAGAGGTTTCATCAATATTAAAGCGGTTGCTCAATCCCATTACCATGGTGGACCTGGAGGGCATATCAAAAGTGCCGCCATTGGTTAATGCCTTTGATTGTTTAAAGGAGAACAGGGAGAAGTGCGTATGGTTATCATCCAGCGCTCCGCGGCCTATTCGTATGCCCGTGGCAGTATGATCATTTTGTGTAAGCGGCGTAAAAAGCGCCTGGCCATAAATGGCATTCATGTCGCGCTGCTTACCCATTAAGAGGAACAGGTACCTGTTATCCTTCAACACTTCCACACTGGCGCCGTTATTCAGATAGCTGTATAATGATAGCGGGCTTAAAGAGATCGTTTGCTGGCCCATATTCAGCCTTTGCACATACATGAAGATCTTTTCCAGACCGGTCTGCGGTAAATATTTAGATGCCAGATCCTTTGCTGATGCGGGATCATCCAGCATTTTCTCAAATTGTTCTGTGCGGCTGGCCTGCTCCTGGATGAGCTTTTTATTAAGGCCTGAGAGATCATATTTTTTTCTTAGCTCCTGGTAGCGGTTATAAAATTCTACCAGCTTATAGTAGGCATTAATTTCTTTCTGTAGTTTTTCTGCCTGTTTCTTTTCTTCCAGGCTGGCTTCTTTTTTCTCTAATAGCTGTTTCAGCTTAGCCTCTTTTTCCTGGATGAGCTGCCGGTAGTCAGGCGTTAGCATGGAGCGGAATTGCCCGCTTACATCCTGCTTTACAAAATCTTTTACAGTATCAATCCCACTCAGCTCCTTGCCATATGCTGCGGTATATTCATTCTTCATGGAATCCATTGCTGCTTTTACAGTGCTGTTGGCGGATTCACGCGCCTGCTGCAGCAGCTGGTCTTTAGGTATAAGATCATCCACACTGAGCTTTTGTTTAAGCTGTTTGCGGTAATTATCTAAAAAACCATCTTTATCAAATCTTACCTGCCAGGTATTGATATAATTATGTGCGGGATAAAAGTAATCCTGCCGGAGGAACTGCAGTACAAGGGGGATACGGGCTACCTGAACGCTGCCGTTCAACCGGAGGTTATTGAGATAATAATAACCTGCACCGAAATAGTTACGGGCTGTTTGTCCTTCGTTTTCCGTACTGACCTTATTATCGGAGAGTATGCTTTTCAGGCTTACTGAGGGTTTATCTGGTAACGCTTGTCCCAATTGCTTTATCTGCGCCTGGTTAACATTGCAAAAAAGTAAGAGACATAGACATAGAAATACCTTCAGCACACGGGTGCTAGTTTTCATAGGTACGGGTTATCATCCAATATGTTGTAATGATTAATTCGCTAAGTTGATTATTTGAATGATTATTTTTTCAAATGTATAGAAATAAATCAATAAAAAAAATATTTATACGATATGATAATATGAGGAGTTAGCAGTTATCTCTTAGCTGCTTGCATCATAAGCCATTTTGATGATGTGGATGACAATGTTTGAATGTGTTTGGGGTAGGCGCCTGTTGCGGAAGTATTAAATACTTTTTACTGCTAATCTATTCAATTCAGACAAACAGCTATCATGCCGCAATATGGAATCACCTGCTACCTGGTAGTACCGTACACTGATCTTTGTTGGTTTGGGCTTTGGCTTTGGTTTTTTCACCCCCACGCTCACACAGGCATCGATCAGCATTAATATTATGCCTGCTAAAATAAACCATCGTTTCATGCTCGGTTTCATAGGATATATCACTAACAACATAAAGAACCGTTCCACATTTTTTGCGGAACGGCCCTTTCAAATATCATAACTACATTTCCCTTCGTACAGGAGTTTACGTTAGTTCTTCCCAACAAATAACGACCAGTGATCGCTGAAGGGAATGTACGTATAATCCTTACCCATTTTGGCCTCTGTTCTATTATCACACAGGTCGTGATAATAGTAATAGTGGTTAATGTCTTTGTCCTCATTCTGGGAGTTCAGCTTGTAGATGTACAGGCTGTAACGGTCAGTAGCATCACAGGGACCTTTTTCCAGGTTCACGGATGATACTTTCAGCTCCCGCATAAGATCGGTGATCATTGGGTTGCAAACCTTATTGGAATGGCTTTTAGCACCCTCCTTGTCGCAATCCACAATAATGTACCGGGTATATTCAGTATGGTCAAGTTGAGGTACTATCAGCGAATCGATCATGTGATTCAACCGCTTCAGCTTATCTTCATTCTGATAAAAGCTGGTCTTAAAATACTCTTCGTTCGTTACTCCTTTACAGGAAGAAAGCAGCGTGGCTGTGATACAGGCAAATAAGAGTGCGTGACAGGCTCTTAGATTTAACATACGAGGAAAATTTAATAGTTAGCAACTTCAATAGTAGTAAGGGGTCAATGTGGTCGCAAGTTGTCTTTATCCCTGATCTTGGCGCTTTAGGTTCTCTTGGATAGTCTGTTTTTCATTGTCATCAGGTCAAAGGATAAACCCGCTATTACATGACAATCACAAATATAATAATTTAATCTAATAATATAAATATTTAATTTATATAAATTATGCACATATCTGGGGATAAAAAAGCCGCTCTGATAGTTCAGAGCGGCTTTTTGTTGCTAATTATATGAGGATAAACCTGTTAGCTGTTTCCTTCCGGTTTGCTTTCTACCGGGCGGGGTGCAGGTGATTGCTCCCTGTTCTCCCTTGGCTCGCGGGGCTCTTTAGGCTCCTTGGGGCCGCCTTCTTTTTTCTTGGCTGCCTTTGGTGCAAAAATGGCGATCATACGTTTACCTTCCATGGTAGGCATGCCTTCCAGCGCTCCTACTTCTGCCAGCCGTTCTGCGAACTTCAGCAGGATCAATTCACCACGCTCTTTAAACATAATAGCGCGGCCTTTGAACTGTACGTAGGTTTTTACCTTATTGCCATCTTTCAGGAATTTCTCCGCATGTTTGGCTTTAAAGTCAAAGTCATGATCGTCCGTATTAGGCGTAAAGCGGATCTCTTTCACCTCGCTTTTGTGCGCCTTGGCTTTCATTTCCTTTTCCTTCTTCTTCTTCTCGTACAGGAATTTATTATAGTCGATGATACGGCATACGGGGGGCGTAGCATTTGGGGATATTTCTACCAGGTCCAGTCCCTGTTGTTCAGCCATGTGCAAAGCCTCGTCTGTTCTGTAAACGCCAACTTCCACATTCTCTCCTACTAGCCTTACTTCCGGTACACGTATCATTCTGTTGGTACGATGTTCTTGCTGTTGTTCCCTGCGAAAGTTCGGGTTTCTCCCGCGGTTAAAATTTGGTCTGGGTGATTGCATTAAAAAGAATAAAATTAATTAATAATTGTCCTAAGCTGCCGGCGTATCATTTTTTACCGGCCTGTTTTACAAGTGTTACAAATTTAAGGTTAAATATGTAGCAATTATTATACCTCGATTGAAAATTATTCAAAAGGTTTCCGGTTCACTACCTCATCATTCACAAGGCCTATAAACTGGTCGAGGTTCATGGTTCCAAGATCGCCTTTTGCCTGCCTTCTTACCGCTACTATTTCATCCGTGGCTTCCTTTTCGCCCAGTACCAGCATGTAAGGTACTTTGGCCAGCTCCGCTTCCCGGATCTTTTTACCGATCTTCTCGTTGCGGTCGTCTATCTCTGCGCGAATTTCAGCATTTTTTAACAATTCAGCTACTTTTTCTGCATAGATCAGGCTTTTATCACTAATTGGCAGCACTTTTACCTGGGTAGGCGTTAACCACAACGGGAATTTACCTGCACAGTGTTCTATCAGCACGGCTACAAATCGTTCCAGGGAGCCAAATGGTGCACGGTGGATCATTACCGGGCGGTGCTTCTGGTTATCGGCGCCAATATATTCCAGCTCAAAACGCTCGGGCAGGTTATAATCCACCTGGATGGTTCCCAGCTGCCATTTACGGCCTAAGGCATCCTTTACCATAAAATCAAGCTTGGGGCCATAAAAGGCGGCCTCGCCATATTCTACTACGGTGTTCAGTCCCTTTTCAGCGGCCGATTCAATAATGGCCTGCTCTGCCAGGTGCCAGTTCTCATCGGTACCTATGTACTTGCTGCGGTCTTCCTTATCGCGCAGGGAGATCTGGGCAGTATAATCTGTAAAGTTCAGGCTGCGGAATACATACAGCACCAGGTCTATTACCTTAATGAACTCGTCCTTTACCTGGTCGGGCCGGCAAAACAGGTGCGCATCGTCCTGAGTAAATCCGCGTACACGGGTAAGGCCGTGCAGCTCACCGTGCTGCTCGTAACGGTATACGGTGCCAAATTCCGCCAGGCGCACCGGCAGGTCCTTGTACGACTTGGGTGATGATTTATAGATCTCGCAGTGGTGCGGGCAGTTCATGGGTTTCAACAGGAACTCCTCGCCTTCTTCCGGTGTGTGAATGGGCTGAAAGCTATCCTTACCATATTTCTCATAGTGGCCGGAAGTAACGTACAGGTTCTTGCTGCCAATATGCGGGGTTATTACCGGCAGGTAACCGCTTTCCACCTGCGCCTTTTGCAGGAAGCTTTGCAGGCGTTCGCGCAGCATAGCGCCTTTGGGCAGCCATAATGGTAAGCCCAGCCCTACCCTTTCTGAGAAGGTGAACAGTTCCAGCTCTTTACCCAGCTTGCGGTGGTCGCGCTTTTTAGCTTCCTCCACCAGGGTCAGGTACTCATCCAGCTCTTTCTGGCTGGGGAAAGTAATGCCGTAAATGCGGGTGAGCATCTTGTTCTTCTCATTCCCACGCCAGTAAGCGCCGGCAATATTGGTAAGCTTGATAGCTTTTATAAAACCGGTATTGGGAATGTGCGGTCCGCGGCAAAGGTCTGTAAACCCGCCCTGGGTATAGAAGGTAATGGTACCGTCCTGCAGGTCGTTGATCAGCTCCAGCTTGTATTCATCACCTTTTTGGGTAAAATACTGCAGGGCTTCGGGTTTGCTTACGTCCTTGCGTACATATATATTATTCTGTTTGGCCAGTTCAGCCATTTTGGTCTCTATCTTCTTCAGGTCCTCGTCCGTAATGGCCTGGCCGCCCAGGTCTATATCATAATAAAAACCATTTTCAATGGCGGGGCCTATGCCCAGCTTTACGCCGGGGTACAGGGCTTCCAGGGCTTCTGCCATCAGGTGGGCAGAGGAGTGCCACATGGTTGCCTTGCCGTCCGTATCCGTCCAGGTGAGTAATTGCAGGGTGGCATCTGTGCTGATAGGACGGGTGGCGTCGATCACCTGCCCGTTCACTTTTGCAGACAATACTTTACGTGCCAATCCTTCACTGATGGACTTGGCAATGTCTAATGCAGTTACTCCTGGTTCATACTGACGGACTGCTCCATCCGGAAAAGTAATATTGATCATAATATCAAGCTCTTAGCTCCTTGCTGTTAGCCGTTAAATTTAAATAAATGAAATGCTTGCGAAGATAAGCAATTTACTTATTAGCTGTTAGCTATTGGCTATTAGCTGTTAGGCTTTAGCTTTTAGCTGCCAGGTATTAAAAGTAAGTGCAGGGGGTGCATTAGGAATGCAGTAACTATTGGCAGTTAGCTGTTAGCAAAACACAAACAGCCAAAGGCTAAAAGCTAACCGTACTAACTACTGGAACTTAAAGTTCCATGTAACAGACGGCAGAATGGGAAACAAGGACACCTGCCTGGCGCGGATGGTGAGGTTATTACCCAGCACGCCCCCGGTTTGATCAAAGTACAGGAAGTACGGATTCATACGGCTGTACACGTTATAGATGGAAAATGCCCAGCTGCTCTGGAAATGCTTATCGGGCCGGTGTGCAGGGGTATACACGGCGGAAAGGTCCATGCGGTGATAGGCCGGCATCCGGTAACCGTTAATATTGCTGTATTCCTGCACCAGGGAGCCATCTATCATATAGAACTGTGATGGCAGCGTAGTGGTATTGCCGGATCCGTAAATAAACACGCCTGACAGGTGCCATTTGGGGGTAAGCTCGTAATTGGCTACCAGCACCAGGTCGTGGCGGCGGTCGTACTTGGCCGGGAACTTTTTGCCCTGGTTCAGGGCGGGGAACTGGCGCCAGGTCCAGGCCAGGGTATAACCCAGCCAGCCGGTAAAGCGGCCTTTGGTTTTGTTGATAAAGAACTCTGCCCCATAAGCCCAGCCTTTGCCAAACACAAAATCCTCTTCCGGGTCGGTTAAGGAGGGGGTGTAACCCTGGCGGTACTCTATCTGGTGCTGCATATCCTTATAATAGGCCTCTACAGAGGTTTCCCAGCTATCATCTTTAAAGTTGCGGTAGTAACCCATGGTGTATTGCCAGGAGATCTGCGGCCGTACCTTATAGGTGCTGGGTACCCACAGGTCTGTGGGCAGCGTGGTACCTGCATTTGTTACCAGGTGTATGAACTGGTAGTTGCGGGTAACAGATGCCTTGACAGAATTTTCCTGGTTCCAGGCATACCGCAGGATCATGCGGGGCTCAAAACCGCCGTAAGAACGTACCTGCTGCAGGCTTTCATATACCGTACTATCCAGCTTTACGCCGTTATTATTCTTAATATACCGGGTGTAGGGCCCTACCTGCATAAAGGCGCTGTAACGCAGGCCGGCATTCAATTTCAGCTTAGGCGATATTTCCCATTCATCCTGTACATACAGGGCTGCTTCATGGGCGTATTTACGGAAGGCATTATCCGGGTTGAAGGCGGTGCTATCCTGCCGGCCGGAAATAGAGAACGGTGTAAAGCGGTGATAAATGTAGTTGCCACCGAATTTAATATGATGCTTATTGCTGGCAAAGTAGTCGAAATCCAGCTTACCATTAACATCGCTGATGCCGGAGGCCAGGCGGATATCGAAGTTGTTCTGTAAACCGGTAAAGCTGAACTTATAATCGTTATAAATAATGGAGGTATTGGAAAACAGCTTGCTGCTGAACACATGGTTCCAGCGTAAGGTGGCCGTACTGTTGCCCCAGGGAATGGTAGCATCAAAGGTGCGGGTACCGCTGCGGAAGGTAAATACATCGCGCCCAAAGTAACCGCTCAGGTATACCCGGTCCTTATCGGAAAAAATGTAATTGGCTTTTACATTCAGGTCATAGAAATAATAACCGGAGCCGCTGAAGTCACTGTTCTTTTTCACGAAAGGTTTGGCTACCCAGTCGATATAGGTACGGCGGCCGGAAACTATAAAGGATGACTTATTCTTTTTCAAAGGGCCCTGCAGCGACAGCCGCGAAGCGATGAGGCCAATGCCGCCCTCACCCTGCAGCTGCTGGTTATTACCATCTTTCATATTTACGTCCACTACCGATGACAGGCGCCCACCATAATTGGCCGGCATGCCGCCTTTGATCAGCGTGGTATTACGGATAGCGTCTGCATTAAAAATGGAAAAGAAGCCAAACAGGTGGCCGGTGTTGTATACGGGGGCTTCATCCAGCAGGATCAGGTTCTGATCCGGCCCGCCGCCCCGCACATATAAGCCGGCATTGCCCTCCCCTGCTGCCTGTACGCCGGGCATGAGCTGCAGCATTTTCAGCACATCCACCTCGCCCATGAATGAAGGCAGCTTTTTTGCGTCGGCGGTGGCCATTTCTACACGGCCCATTTCTGTGCTGGCTACATTGCGGTTCTTTCGTTTATCGGTAACCACTACTTCCTGCGCCTGGTAGGTACGGGGTGTCATGGCAAAGTTGATCTGCAGGTCGTCATTCAGCTGAATAACCTGCTCTTTTTCCTCGTACCCCAGGAAAGTGCATACCAGCGTGTATTCCCCGGCGGGCAGGCTAATAGCGTAAAAGCCATAAGCATTGGCCTGGATGCCCTGCGGACTTTCTTTAATATGCACCGTGGCGCCGGTGAGCGATTCACCGTTGGTAGTGTCGCGTACATACCCGCTGATGGTGAATTTTTGCTGGGCAACTGTTATGGTAAAATGGAAAAGACAAAGTACGGGCAGCACGATATGCCGCAGCAGGTGATGAAGATATGGACTAGACGAGCTCATAGCAACCCCAATTCAGTTTAGATACGGTTTGCGCTACTGGTTTTTCTACTGATTGATCCCTGCTAATAAAATGGGCTGATGATTATTGTTATTTGTGCATGACAATAAAAGACAGGTGGCTGTTCTAAAGCAGGTCTTCATAGGTATTGGATAAAGTTTCGTTCACAAAAGGCATTCTCTCCGGGCAAAGATATGGGAAAAAGTTGATATAATCCTCCATAGTCGATGGTCCATAGTCCATTGCATAGAACGAAGTGGCTATGATGCGGGGTATTGTAACCGGTATGGGACGTTTACCGGCTAAATGAAAAACGCCATGGACTATGGACCATTGACCATGGACTATTAATTGTTACCTTTGTGTGCTTTATTTAACATTTATATAGAATTGTTTATATGCTTCTCGCCCTACAGGACGTAACTTTTGAATTTGGTGCACGTACAATTGTTGAAGATGCCTCCTGGCATATTGTACCCGGCGACCGGGTGGGGCTGATAGGCCTGAACGGTACGGGGAAGTCTACCCTTCTGAGAATTATTAACGGTGAATACTCTGTTTCCAAGGGCAGTGTGAACAAGATCCGTAACCTGAGCCTTGGGTTCTTTAACCAGGACCTGCTGAGCTTTGAAACGGATGATTCCATCCTGTCGGTAGGCATGACCGCCTTTGATAAAGCATTGGCGCTGGAAAAAGATATAGAACGTATTACCCACGAGCTGGAACATAACCAAACGGAGGCCCTGCTGCATGAGTTCTCCGACAAGCTGCATGAGTTTGAGGCGCTGGACGGGTATAATATGCGGCATAAAACGGCCCAGGTGCTGGAAGGCCTGGGTTTTAGCACGGCCGACCTGGAACGCCCCTACAGCGAGTTTTCCGGTGGCTGGCGTATGCGCGTGCTGCTGGCAAAGCTGATCCTGCAGCAGCCGGATGTGCTGATGCTGGATGAGCCCACGAACCACCTTGACCTTCCCTCCATTGAATGGCTGGAAAGATACCTGCAGAGCTATAACGGCGCGGTGATCATCGTATCGCACGACCGCTTTTTCCTGGACCGTATGGTGAACAAGATCGTAGAGCTGTACCAGCAGCAGCTGCACCACTATGCCGGTAACTATGAGGATTATGAGCGCGAAAAGGAAATGCGCCGGGAGTTACAGCAACGGTCGTACGAAAACCAGCAGGAATACATCCGCCAGCAGGAACGTTTTATTGAGCGTTTTAAGGCTAAAGCCTCCAAAGCAGCCCAGGCGCAGAGCGCCATGAAACGGCTGGAAAAGCTGGACCGCCTGGAGCAGGTGGACGGCGGCCCTTCCAAAATACGCATCAACTTTACAGTAGATAAAACACCGGGTAAGATATTATGTACCCTGAGCGATGTAAGCAAGCACTTTGGCGATATTACGGTGCTCGATCATACCGGTGTGGAAATTAACCGGGGCGACAAGATAGCGCTGATAGGCGCCAATGGTAAGGGAAAGTCGACCCTGCTGCGCATGATAGCCGGTACAGAACCCATGGAAGGCGAACGCATTCCAGGCCACAACGTAGTACAGTCATTTTATGCCCAGCACCAGCTGGAATCATTACACCTTGACAGCGAGATACTGGAAGAGCTGAAAAATACCAGCAGCGGCCGTACGGAAATGGAGCTGCGCTCTTTGCTGGGCTGCTTCCTGTTCACCGGGGATGATGTGTACAAGAAGATCCGCATTCTTTCCGGTGGTGAAAAAGCACGGGTGGCGCTGGCCAAAACCATCATCAGCCAGGCTAACTTTATGCTGCTGGATGAGCCCACGAACCACCTGGATATGAACTCCGTACAAATGCTGATAGATGCTTTGAATAAGTATGAAGGCAGCTTTTTGCTCGTATCCCACGACCGTTATTTTGTAAGCGGCACCGCTAATAAGATCTGGGAAATTGTAGATGGCAAGATCAAGGAATTCAAAGGTACCTATGCGGAGTATGAAGACTGGAAGAAACGCCAGGCTGCTGCTGCCGCACCACCGAAACCGCCTAAAGGCGAACGGGGTAAGAACCGCGGTAATAATAACAACAACAATAATAATACGCCGGAACCAGCTGCAGTAAAGGAAACGCCGGCGGCAAGCGCCCCGGTAAAAGGCATGCCTATTAATAAGGAGGCCCAAAAAGAGCTGCAGAAACATCAACGGCAATTCCAGCAGCTGGAAGGTGAGCTGGCCCGCCTGAAGGAAAGGAAACAAAAGCTGGAAGCCAGCCTGGGTAACCCGGATATTTATGGAGATAAAGGTAAGTTCCAGCAGATAGAAGCGGAATACAAACAGGTAACGCAAGACCTGGAAAAAGCGAATAAGCAGTATGAGGAGGTGTTTGAGAAGATTATGGAGCTGGAGGGTAATTAAAGCAATTATTCATTATTAATTATGCAAAAGATCCTGGTTGTAGAAGATGAAGTTAAGGTGGCCAATGCCGTTAAAAAAGGCCTGGAGGAGAATGGTTTTGATGTAGATGTAGCCTATGACGGCCGTATGGGTAAAAGCCTGGCATCCAGCAACAGCTACGACCTGGTGATACTGGACCTGAACCTGCCCCATAGCAATGGTTATGAAGTATGTGAGGTGATCCGCAATAAGAATAACCGGGTACCCATTATTATGCTTACAGCGCTGGGCGGCATGGACGATAAAATGCAGGCCTTTGAGCTGGGCGCTGATGATTACCTGGTAAAACCCTTTGACTTCCGGGAGCTGCTGGCCCGCATCCGCGTATTCCTGAAACGCGCGGGCTCTGATGTGCAGCAAAGCACTTTATATAAGATCGTTATCGGCGACCTGGAAATAGACCGCGAAAAGAAAGAAGTAACCCGCAGCGGTAAAAAGATCCCCCTTACTGCCAAAGAATACCAGCTGCTGGAATTTCTGGCCCTGCACAAAGGCAAGGTGATCTCCAAGCTTACCATCGCGGAAAAAGTGTGGGACATTGACTTTGATACCGGCACTAATGTAATAGAAGTGTACATGAACTTCCTGCGTAAAAAGATAGATAAGGATTTTGAGAATAAGCTGCTGCATACGAAGACGGGTATGGGGTATTATCTGGCGGAGGAGTAATTTAATGTGCTAATGTGCTGATATGCTAATGTGCTGGTTAATATAATAGCGAGATGATCGAAATAAACCAGCACATCAGCACATTAGCATATTAGCACATCAGAATTTATGAAGATCAAATACAAAATAGCGCTCTATTATGCCTTATCGGCCACGGTGCTGCTGATATCCTTTGCCAGCCTTGCTTATTATTTCTCTGCACAGTCGCGCAAGGCAGAGTACCTGGAACGCCTGGAATACCGCGCCCGCTCCATTGCCAACGTAATTATTGAAGATGATAAAGTAAAGGTGGACCTGCTGCGCAAGCTGGATAAAACCACTTTCCAGGATCTTTACCAGGAAACCATTTTAGTGTACAGTCCCAACTACGACCTCTTATACTCCAACCTGAAAGATACCACCATACGCACCCTGCGCAGCCGCCTGGATTATATTAAACGTAACGGCACCTATAATTACGAAAAAGCCAGCGATGAGGTAGTGGGTATATATTATACAGAAGGTAAGATCTCTGTGATCGTGATCGTATCCTCACTGGATAAATACGGTTTTCAGAACCTGCAGAACCTGAAGCGCATCCTGCTTATTGAGCTGGCTGTGGCAGCCGTGCTGCTGATCGTGATCGGGTATTTCTTTTCGCGCAAAATGGTACAGCCCATCGACAGGCTGGTACAGCAGATGGATACTATTAATGCCAACAACCTGCAGGATACCAAGGTAGAAGTGCGGGGACGGGATGAGATTGCGCAGCTGGGCAGCAACTTTAACACCATGCTGCAGCGCCTGAGCACTTCCTTTGACCTGCAAAAGAGCTTTGTAAGCAATGCTTCGCACGAGCTGCGTACGCCTCTGGCGTCCATTATCAGCCAGCTGCAGGTAACCTTATCCAAAGAAAGGAATAAGGAAGATTATGCCAGTGTGCTCAGCTCTGTGCTGGAAGATGCGGAAAACCTCTCGGACCTTACCAATGGCCTGTTACAAATGGCACAATCGGAGCTGAACGAGCAACGGTTTTCCTTTTACGAAGTACGGATAGATGAGCTGTTGCTGGAAATGGGTAACCTTATTAAGCTTAAGCATAATGGCAAGGTAGATATACAGTTTGAAAACCTGCCGGAGCTGGATACCCAGCTAACCTGCAACGGCAATGAAATACTGCTGAAGATCCTGTTCCTGAACCTGGTGGATAATGCCTGTAAGTTCTCGAAAGATAATACCGCTTATGTGATCATTGATTTCCAAACCCACTACATACAGATCCAGATCCGGGACAACGGCATGGGCATACCTGCTGCGGAATTGAATAAGGTATTTGAACCTTTTTACCGTGGCCAAAATGCCCTGCAAACCCGCGGCCATGGCCTGGGATTGTCTATCTGCAAAAAGATAGTACAGCTGCATAAAGGACACATTTCCGTGAGTTCTGTACTTAATAAAGGAACTACATTTTCAGTATTACTGCCCCATTTATAAGGCCAGCCCATGTCCGGAACCTTAAACCAATTTTAAGTTCTTTTTAATCCCCCTTAAAGGCCCCTTTAATTCCTCTTTTAGAGCTTTGTACTCGAAATTGAGATGGAACTTATATGCAAAAGAAGCTTGGGATCATAACAATAGCCTTATTCATCATCGCACTTAAAAGCTCGGCGCAAAGTATTCAGCCCATTACTTTACAGGCAGCAGAAGATACTTTCCTTAACCGGAACTACCAGTTGCTGGCGCAACGTTACCGGATTGATGCCGATAAGGCACAGATCCAGCAGGCGCGTTTATGGAGCAATCCTTCCTTTAGCGCCACCTGGGGATTTGGTACTACCAATAAGATACAGCCTTTTTATGGCGGCAACGGCGGGGAAACAGCTTACAGTGTAGATCAGCTGATCACCCTTGCGGGTAAACGAAATAAGCAGGTGCAGCTGGCCTCCCTGAATGCCGCTACCACACAGGCTGAGTTCTTTGAACTGATGCGAACTTTAAGACTGCAGCTAAGAGGCAATTATTATCAGCTCTACTTCCTGCAGGAAACAGAAAAGATCTTACAGGAACAGCTTTCCAACTTACAGAAAATAGTAGATGCCTATACTGAAGCAGATCAGAAAGGCAGCGTGGCACATGCCGATGTGATACGGCTGCGGGCTTTACAGGTAGGCCTCACAAATGATTATACCGATCTTAAACAACAGGAGCTCAGCTCACAGCTAAACCTACAACAGTTACTTGGTAACAATCAACAGTATGCACCACAGGTGGATACGGACGGCCTCGCATACTATAACCTGCAAGGTTATACGCTGCCGGCCCTTATAGACACTGCTATGCAAAACCGGCCTGACCTGCGGGTTGCTCAACAGCAACTCCAGCAGGCGCAGGTGAACTACAGCCTGCAAAAAGCGCTGGCCGTACCGGACCTGCATGTAGGCGCTACCTACGATAAGAACGGCAGCTATGCACCCAACTTTGTAGGGCTTACCCTGGGTATAGACCTTCCCTTCTGGAACCGCAACCAGGGCAACATACGCTCTGCAAGCAACCAGGTAAAGGTACAGGAACAAACGCTGGCCCAGGGCAATAACATCATCAATACTGAAGTACAGCAGGCCGTACAAAAGATAAACCTGATGGACAAACAATACCAGCTGCTGGACTTTAAACGCTTTGGACAGGAATATAATAAGCTGATCTCTGAAGTAGCGCAGAACTTCCGTAAGGGTAATATTTCCCTGCTGCAGTTCATCGACTACTTCAACAGCTACAGCGATAACGTGAAGAATACCAATAAGCTTATCCTGGATCGTATTACGGCCTATGAGGAGCTGAATTATGCAACCGGTACGGAGTTATTTAATAAGACGAAATAAGAAGAACCTAGTAAGATGTAGGAAGTAAGATGTAGAACGTAGGAATACCAGATCGGCAATAGACGGCAGGCATCCTGCTTCCTACCTCCTGCTCCCGGATCATTAATCAACTGATAAATGAAGAAGAACAAGATGAACCGCATTTTAAGCCTGGCCCTGTTAGTACTGGGCGCTGCCTGGTGGAGTAGCTGTAAGCATATCCAGGCAGAGGATACTGAAAAAGAAACCTTTGTGCTTAGCGATACCATGATGCAAAGCATTCATATAGATACAGCAGGTATAAAACCCGTGCAGAGTGAGCTGCGTTTGTCCGGCAAGGTATCTCCGGATGTGGGTAAGGTGCTGAAGGTATTTCCCCTGGTGAGCGGTTTTGTAAAAGATATTAAAGTGCAGCTGGGTGATTTTGTGCAGAAAGGACAGATCCTGGCCGTGATACAGAGTGGTGAGATCGCTGATTACGAAAAGCAGATGGCAGAAGCAAAGTCAGACCTGGCCGTAGCGGAGAAAGGGCTGAAAGTAGCGCAGGACCTGTATAGCAGCCAGCTAAGCACAGAAAAAGATGTGGTGAATGCACAGGGCGAGCTGGATAAGGCCCGTGCTGAAGTGAACCGCCTGAACGACCTGTTTAAGATTTACCGCCGCGGCGCTGGCTCTACCTACCTGGTAACCGCTCCTATCTCCGGTTATGTGATCGAAAAGAATATCAACAATAACATGGAGATCCGTACGGATAATAACCAGAACATCTTCACCGTATCGGAGCTGAACGATGTATGGGTAATGGCCAATGTATTTGAAACAGATATTGCCCGTGTGAAAGAAGGTTATGATGCAGACATTGTAACCATCAGCTACCCCGATACCGTGTTCCATGGCAAGGTAGACAAGATCTACAACTTCCTGGACCCGGCTACCAAAACCATGCAGATCCGTATTAAGCTGAATAATAAGGATATGCAGCTGAAGCCGGAAATGTTTGCCACGGTTACCCTGCATTACAACGAGGGAAATAATATGATAGCTGTGCCTACTTCCTCATTAATATTTGACCGCAGCAAGAATTATGTGCTGGTGTTTAAAGATAAATACAACATCCAGGTACGTGAGGTAGAACCTTATAAAACAGCCGGTGGGCTGGCATATTTAAGCAAGGGGCTAAACCCGGGTGAGCAGGTGATTTCCCGGAACCAATTGCTGATCTATAATGCACTGAACGACTAGCTGTTAGCTATTAGCTTACAGCGAAGGCAATGAATGGCTAAAAGCTAAAGGCTAACAGCCAATAGTTAAAGAACCAATAGCATGAACAAATTCATCAGGAACATCGTAGGTTTTTCGCTCAAGAATAAACTGTTCGTTTTTATAGCAACATTAACGCTGGTAATATCAGGCATTGTGGCCTTTGTGCACACGCCTATAGAAGCGTTCCCGGATGTAACCAATACACAGATCATCATTGTTACCAAATGGAACGGGCGCAGTGCGCAGGAAGTAGAGCGTTTTGTAACGCTGCCCGTAGAAGTGGCCATGAATGCGGTGCAAAAGAAAACGAGCGTACGCTCTGTAACCATGTTCGGCCTGTCTGTTGTAAAGATCATTTTTGACGATGATGTGGAAGATTTCTTTGCACGGCAACAGGTGAACAATATGCTGCAAAGCGTATCCCTGCCCGAAGGCGCCGACCCGGAGATACAGCCTCCTTACGGCCCTACAGGCGAAATATTCCGTTATTACCTGAAAAGTGACCACCGCAATTCCCGCGACCTGCTCACTTACCAGAACTGGATCATAGACCGGCAGCTGCGCAGCGTGCCTGGTGTGGCGGATATTGTGGCCTTTGGCGGGCAGGATAAGATCTATGAGATCACAGCCGACCCGGTTCGTTTAGCCAAGTACGATATTACCCCGCTGGAGCTATACCAGGCGGTTACGAAAAGTAATATCAACGTAGGCGGCGATGTGATAGAGAAGAACGGGCAGGCCTATGTGGTAAGAGGTATTGGCCTGCTGAACAGCATAGCGGATATAGAGAATATTATATTAGATAATATTAACGGAACACCACTGCTGGTAAAAAATGTGGCCACAGTGCGGGAATCCTCCCTGCCGCGTGTAGGACAGGTAGGATTAGATAAGCAGGACGACCTGGTGGAAGGGATTGTGGTAATGCGTAAAGGTGAGAACCCCACAGAGGTATTAGCCCGGCTGAAGGACAAAATCAAGGAGTTGAACGAGACCATCTTGCCCAGTGACATTAAGATGGCTACCTTTTACGACCGGGATAACCTCATGGAGTTTTGTACGCATACTGTGATGCATAACCTCGTAGAGGGGATCCTGTTCGTAACGGTGATCGTGTTTGTTTTCATGGCGGATTGGCGTACTACCGTTACCGTGTCCATCATTATTCCGCTGGCCTTGCTGTTTGCCTTCCTGTGTTTGCGCCTTAAGGGCATGACGGCCAACCTGATCTCCATGGGCGCCATTGACTTTGGTATTATCATAGATGGTGCGGTGGTGATGGTGGAAGGCATTTTTGTGATGCTGGACCATAAGGCGAAACATTATGGCATGGAGCGCTTTAACAAGCTGGCCAAAATGGGCTGGATCAAGCAAACCGGCGGGGAGCTGGCCAAAGCCATCTTCTTTTCAAAACTTATCATTATTATTTCCCTGATACCCATCTTCTCTTTCCAGAAAGTGGAAGGAAAAATGTTCTCGCCGCTGGCGTGGACCCTGGGATTTGCCTTACTGGGCGCGTTATTATTCACGCTTACCCTGGTGCCGGTGCTCAGCTCCATTTTGCTGAACAAGAATGTGAGGGAGCGGCATAACCCGGTAGTGATATTCTTTGACCGGATCGTGATGAAAGGCTTTAAATGGACCTATGGCCATAAACGCCTTAGCCTGGTGCTGGCCTTTAGCTTTATGCTGGTGACCTTTTTCTCGGCCCGCTGGATGGGTACAGAGTTCCTCCCGCAGCTGAATGAAGGTTCCTTGTGGGTTACTACGGAGCTGCCCATGAGTATGTCGCTCACGGAAAGTGTAAGAATGGCGCACGCCATTCGCCAGGACCTGGGTGGTTTCCCGGAAGTAAAACGGGTATTATCACAGGTAGGCCGCTCCAATGACGGTACGGATCCCAACGGGTTTTACTTTGTACAGTACCAGGTAGACCTGGCTGATAAAAAGGAATGGAAACGCAAGATCACGCAGGATGAGCTGATCGGGCAGATGGAAAAACGGCTGAAGAAATACCCCGGTATTATCCTCAACTTCTCCCAGCCCATTAGTGATAACGTATCAGAAGCAGTGGCAGGTTTTAAAGCCGCCAATGGTGTAAAGATCTATGGCGATGATCTGGAAAAGCTGGAAGCACTTTCCGTGCAGGTAATGGCACAGCTGAAAAATGTGCAGGGCATCCGCGACCTGGGTGTGATCCGCAACATTGGCCAGCCAGAAATGAGCATTAACCTGGAAGACAACAAGATGGCGCTATATGGCGTAAATACCGCCGATGCACAGGCCGTAATAGAAATGGCGATAGGCGGGAAAACCGCTACACAGCTCTATGAAGGGGAAAAGAAATTCGACATCCGCATACGGTATGATGCCAACTACCGCACTACGGAAGAAGACCTGCAAAATCTAATGGTGCCAACACAGAGCGGCAACAAGATACCGCTGAAAGAGATTGCTACCATTAATACGATCACCGGACCGGCCTTTATATACCGGGATGGTAACAAACGGTTCATAGGTATCAAGTTCTCTGTACGCGACCGTGACCTGGGCAGCACCATTGCAGATGCACAGAATAAGGTGAATGCGGCCATTAAGCTGCCAAAGGGCTACAGTGTTGGCTGGACGGGTGAGTTTGAGAACCAGGTACGTGCCACTAACCGTTTGGCGCAGGTTGTACCGGTAAGTATAATTGCCATTTTCGTGGTGTTGTTCATTATGCTGGGGAGTGTGAAAGATGCAGGCCTGATATTGCTGAACGTACCCTTTGCCCTGATAGGCGGCATACTGGCTATTCATGTTACAGGTATCAACTTCGGGATTTCTGCAGGGGTAGGTTTCATTGCGCTGTTCGGGATCTGTATACAGAACGGGGTGATATTGATATCAGTGTTCCATAAGAACCTGCTGGCGGGCATGCCGCTGAACGAGGCTATCCGTACGGGAGTAGAATCGCGGGTACGCCCGGTGGTAATGACGGCTATGATGGCGGCTATAGGTTTGATACCGGCAGCCATCTCCCATGGCGTGGGCTCTGAAACGCAGAAACCGCTGGCCATTATTGTAATTGGTGGTTTGATCACCGCTACGGTGCTCACGCTACTGGTATTCCCCATCATATTCTACGGGGCGTATAAGAGCAAAAAAGACGTTTTATAAAGTTATGCAGGCAAGCTGCCGGTGATTAGTGAGGGGAAGCGAAAGCGGACCCGGTTAAAAATGCACAAGGGAAACTACTGATTGCCGGCGGCTTGTTGCTTAAAATATTGACTGGTTTTAGTTCGCATATAGGTTGATAGAATGGACATGCAAATGCAGCTCTCGAAGAGATGGATCTTCCTGAACTGGTTTCATGCTCAATTACTCCGCCCGGCCTTAGAAGAAACAACGCTGGGCGGATTCTTTTAATTACGGATTACGAATGGCTTGGAGCCGTTCTTAATTCGTAATTTTATTTAGGGCCTGTTGTCAAGGAAATGTTGCAGGATGTGTAAAGATGGAAGCCGTTGATATTATAATGGCTAAATTGCTTCAAGCGAACAGGCTGCTGACATCATGAACCTAATTCGTAATTCCATACTCTTCTCCCGTTATAAGCTTCACCATGTACTCTGGTGGCTGGGTTTCTTTGCGGTATGGGTGCTGCTGCGGATAGATGATTACCCCGCTTTACCGGTTACTATCTGGGCGGGCGTGTTAAAGGTTACTACGCTGGCCGGCGCCGTTTACTTTACTAATTATGTGCTTATACCCCACTTATTATATAAACAGCGGTATGCCGCTTTCCTGACTGCTTTTGTAGTTTTAATAGGTATTACAGGCTGGCTGGTGATACAGCTGCTGAACCTTGTGTTACAACCCTATGCTGCGCTAATCACCCAATGGCCTAATGCCACCCTGAACCGGCAGCTGTATGATGTATATATTCCCCTGTTCTTTATGGTGGGCGCTATTGTGGGCGTGCAATTCTATATTGACCGGCTGAAAACGCAGCACCGCCTGCAAAGCGCGCTGCGGGCCAGTGCTGAGCAGGAGCTGCAGTACCTGAAAGCGCAGATCAATCCGCATGCCTTATTCAACTCCCTGAATGCGGTGTATTTCCTGATAGATAAAGAGAACAAAGCTGCGCGGGATATGCTGATGCAGTTTGCAGACCTGCTGCGCTACCAGCTGTACGACTGTAATACCGATGCCATCCCTATTGAAAAGGAAGCCAGGTATGTAGCAAACTATATAGCCATACAGCAAATGCGGCATAATGATAACTGCGAGGTATCTTTTTACTGCGATCCTGCCATGCAGCATTTCAGCATTGCGCCGCTGCTGCTGATCCCTTTTGTGGAGAATGCCTTTAAACATGTATCGGCACACGTGCAGGCGCCCAATAAGGTGGCCATCAGCCTGCAGCGGCAAAATGGCTGCCTGCAGCTGCAAACCTATAATACACGGGAGGTATTGACACATGAAAACGGCGCCCGTAAAGGCATTGGGCTGGCTAATGTAAAAAGGCGGCTGGAATTATTGTACCCGGAAAAACATAGCCTACAGATCCAGGAAACGGATCAGTACTTTGAGGTAACCTTAAACATCCGCATTACATGAAGCTACACTGTATGATAGTTGATGATGAACCCATGGCCCGCAAAGGCCTGCAGGAATACTGTGCGGAAGTTGATTTCCTGGATCCGGTAACTGTGTGCGACAGCCCGGTAAAAGCCATTACATTGCTGCAAACGCAGCCGGTACAATTACTTTTCCTGGATATACAAATGCCCCGCATTAACGGGCTGGATCTGCTTCGTTCTTTACCGCAGCCACCGCTGGTAATACTTACCACGGCTTATCCTGAATATGCGCTGCAGGGCTTTGAGCTGAATGTAATTGACTACCTTCTAAAGCCGGTGGCCTTTGAGCGTTTTATGAAAGCTGTGTCAAAGGCTCACTCATACTATGAGCTGCTACAGCGCCCTGCCACAGCGGAGGAAGCCCCCTCCTACTTCTTTATTAAATGCGATAATGGTTTAGAGCGTATATGCTTTAACGATATACTGTATGCAGAGGCCTTACAGAACTATGTGGTGCTGCATACCCTGCAGCGCAGGTATGTTACTTACCTTACGTTTAAAGCAGTGGAGGATTATTTACCAGAACAGCAGTTCCTGCGGGTGCATAAATCTTATATTGTGGCGCTGTCAAAGATAGAGCGGATCATTGGGAATGATATTATGATAGGAATGCAGAATATCCCGGTGAGCCGGCATTTAAAGGATGGGGTGATGGAGAGGATATTGAAGGATAAGTATCTTAAAAGGTAATTACAAAAGAGAATGTAAAATGTAAAATTTTAAATCATAAATGTAAAAGTAGAATGCTGCGAATATAAGTCTGTACCTGGCATCGCGGCATTCTACTTTTACATTTATCTCGTTCATAAAGTCTTTAAATGGCCTCTATGAACCTCCTTCGTCGGTTTAAAATTTTGCATTTATGATTTTACATTCTTTTTAGTCAAACCCAGCTAGTACCGGTCTCTGTCGCCAAGGCGGGGACGCAGGCGCTGCCGGGATTTATTGAAGATCATTTGCCCTTTATCAATGCCTTTGCGCATCTGTTCCTGTGCATCGGCAGGCAGCTGTACAATTGAGTAACATTCTTCACTGCAGCAGCCATCATAGTGTGCAGCGCATCTGTCGCACTGGATGAACAGCAGATGGCAGCCGTCATTTTTACAGTTGGTATGTGTGTCACAAGGACGCCCGCACTGGTGGCAGTGGCTAATCACGTCCTCTGTGATCCGCTCCCCCAGGCGTTCATCGAACACAAAGTTCTTGCCCTTAAATTTATTGGTAATGCCCTGTTGGCGTACCTTGTTAGCGTATTCAATGATACCGCCTTCAAGGTGGTATACATTTTTAAAACCATTATGCAGTAAGTAGGCCGATGCTTTTTCGCAGCGGATACCACCGGTGCAGTACATGACGATAGGCTGGTCTTTTTTGTCTTTCAGCATATCTACTGCCATGGGCAGCTGCTCACGGAAGGTATCGGAGGGTACTTCTATGGCTCCGTCAAAATGTCCTACCTCATATTCGTAGTGGTTGCGCATGTCTACGATGATGGTATCCGGGTTAGCGGTTAGCTCGTTAAACCCTGCTGCATCCAGGTACTGGCCTTTATTGTCCATGTCAAAGGAGGGATCAGTGATGCCGTCTGCCACGATCTTGGGGCGCACTTTTATGCGCAGCACCCAGAAGGATTTGCCATCATCATCTACTGCAATGTTTAAGCGGATACCGTTGAGGAAAGGAATAGAATACAGGTAGTTACGAAGCGCCTCAAAGTTATGCTCCGGCACATTGATCTGTGCATTAATGCCTTCATGTGCTACATAGATACGTCCAAATACCTGGATTTCTGAAAGGGCCTGGTAGATCTCATCCCTGAAGGCCTGTGGATCAACGATCTTTGCGTACTGGTAAAAGGAGATGGTTGTTCTTTTAAACGTTTCTGCTGCCAAACGCTGTTTCAGCTCGTCTGCAGACACCCTGTTGTGTAATGCCATAAATGAACTCTCGAAATTTTAAGGACCAACGCCGGTGGAACAAAATTTCATTTTAATTTAAATGGAAAGCCGGTGCTTTTCGGGTAACAAAGATACAATTTTTAATTACGAATTAATTAATTACGAATTACGAATTAGAATGCAGCGGAAACAGAAAGCGGTAATAATGAATAGATTGAAGCGGGTAATACAGAAAATACGAAAAACATATGGGACTTAAAAGCCACCTACCTCATTGTAATTCGTAATTCATCCTTGGCCCCTCATCTCCACGTTTGCAACAATGAAAGCAGCAGGTAAGCGGCAGAGCTGATCATACACAGGTATCCTGCAAAACCAAGGGTCAGGGATTCCTGGATGTAGGCCCATTCATAGCTTTTTGCTAAAGAGGCAATGACAGCCAGTAACATACCTACAATAAACATTAATAATGCAATCTTTTTCCTGCGAAGCTGCTTCAATTTTTTGTTCCTGGAAAACGGACTGTGGCTGCGGCGATACACAGCTTGGGGAATAAATGAAGTAAAATTTTGTTTCATAAGGGGTGTATTTCGGGTTAATGCTGAGTAGCTTATGACGTTTCACAATGACGCCTCAAAATTAACACATTGGTGTTAGCAAAACAAGTCCACACTCCGGCTTTTTTGGGGTAATTTTTCCCACGGTAGACTGACAGTTATGCAGGGCTATCTTCCTAACGCCCCTATTATTAAGTATTTGATAATGACCAGCTTGATAAAACACCCCCTGCTTTGGCATTCTTTTTGAAATATTGGTTCATAACAAGCAAAACTGGTGTAACCCAAAAATGTTAATTTTTATGAGTACAATTCTTCTTTCGATCTTTTACTTCATTATAGCTTTTTTAGCTTATCGCGTTCTTGCGTTCTTTTATGATGACAGCAAAGAAGTGAGCAAAAGGAAAATGAGTAAAAACTAAAAAAGCAAAAAAAAGCAAAGGGTTCATACTCTTTGCTTTTTTTCTTTACCTGCTTTTTTATCTGCGCCTGAACAGGGCGCCGCCCAATAATCCTCCGAAGCCGGCCCGCACCCCGATGCGTGTAGCATCTTTACTCTGGTAACCGGCTATTACATCTACCCTTATCAGCTTAAAGATATTCTCCAACCCCGCAAATACTTCCACATAATTATTATCACTGTTAATGTAAAATGCATTGGTACCTGCTACCAGGTTCCATTTTAAGCGGTTCAGCAAGGGAATCTTGTTGGTGAGCAGGCCGTTGAAATGATGTTCAAGGTTTAGCGTGGTATAAAAAGAGGCTATGTTGCTGTACTTATAATAGGGCGCCAGCTGAAAGCTGTTAAGGTAGCGGATATTGTAGAACGTTTGGTTACCGTTAAAGTGCGTGTAATCCGGAATGCCCACCTCTTTACTGTTCAGGAAACCACCGGCAGCCAGGCGGTAACGCAGCTCGCCAAACAGCTTAAAGTTCATGTTGTCCGATACCTGGGCATTCCATTTATCGTAATCCACATCACTGCCTGCCCAGCCATGGATACCTTTTGTATAACCTACCTCAAACCGTGGGTATTTAGCGCCAATAGCCACTTTACGGTCGGGCAGCTCAATGTACCGCTGACCGGGCTGGAAGCTAAAATTCAGGTTCATGATCAGCGCCTGGTGGCGTACAAAAGGCACATCTGCCAGCTCATAGGGATGATTGGGCAGGAAGGTTTTACTGCTGTTCTTAAATACTACAAAGTCTGTGGTATTTTCCAGCGGAATACGATCCTCATACAAAAATCCTACATCCACAGCGGCGTTGCTTTCAAAGTTGCGGCGGAAAGAGAAGCTGCCAAACCAGTTCTCGTACAGCTTCATGTAATTCTCTTCCAGCAATAGAGTATATACCTCGTTGGTAAGCGGGTCAATAGGTTCCTGCTTGTTGAACTGGGATACGCGTTTACCGCCGGCTGCCTTCCATGTGTTGCTGCCATAACGGTGGTTAAGGCGCGATTCCTGGTTCCAGGTAATTTCCGTATAGGCGTTCAGGTGGGTATTGCTGAAACCATAGCGCAGGAAGGGCGCTATCTTTAAATCCTGGTCTTTTGGAAGGTCCAGGGTAAGACTAGGCTCTACGCTCAGCACCAGGCCTTCTACGGTGTTATATTCCAGCTGTGTAAGCAATGGGCGCATGGCCAGCTGGTGGTAAGGTAAAGCGCTATCACGCCGGAAATAATAGTTATGTTTTACACCGCCCCAGAAGAACTGCTGCAGCTTAACAGGCGGCTGGTGCTTACGCAGTGAATCCAGGTGATGGGATGATACTGCACTATCGCGCCGTGCCTGTGCGGCGCTGTCCTTTTCATGAAAATCCTTTACTTCCTCTTTTTCCAATGGTACGGGGCGAATGCTGTCCCAGTAAGCGATCTTCTTATCATTAAAAGCGGTATCGTATTTCATCAGCACATTGTTGAAATACTTAGGCGGGAAGTTAGGATGAATATCGTAGTTGGAGTATACGTTCACAAAGTTGCCGATCATATCAAACCCGAACTGTTTCAGGGAAATGGTGATCAGCTGATCCTTCATGCGCCATACAGCGGAATCAACGGGTACGTGCGTTTGGCGGATCTGTAGTGTATCCATCAGCTCCAGCTGGTAATCGCGCGTTAATAGCAGGTTGGTGCTGTGGATGCGCCAGTTATCATCTGTAATAAAAATATACCCGGAAAACAGCGGTTCAAACTTACGTTTAGGGATCACCTGGATCTTATTCACCGTATAACCATCTTCAGTGAACACGCCTTCCAGGTGATATTTATAATAGGCCAGCGCATTATCTGCAATGGGTGAAATATACCCGCGGGGGCTGAACTGTGTAATAACTGCCGACACGTTATTATCATAGAAATTAATATAGGCCGGGAAGCTGAAACCAAAGCCGCCACCGCTTTGGCGGGAGGATAATACCTGCAGCTTTACCTTATCCGGCCGCTTAACCGATAGCTTCGTGAGCGATTCTGAAAGGAACACAATGCCCCTGCCGGTGGAATCTACGCCGATGTCCTGCTTATCTACCTTTTGCCCCAGGAACCTTTCCGGTACATTACGCAGCTTGAACATTCCTTTGATATAGGTATTACAGGTGAACTCCTGTACCTGCTGCTGATAGAAGGGTCTTTTTTTAATGGCCTGCCGGATAATGGCGTAGGCCGGATCTTCGCCATTGCCTTTTACGATCACTTCGCGAATTTGCATGCTTACGGGCTGCAGCTGAAAATCCAGCTGCAGGGTACCTGACAGCGTTACAGACTTCTCTGTTTTACGGTAACCTATATACTGACATACGACGGTATAAGCGCCATCCGCCAGCTCCAGGTGATATTGACCATCGGCATTGGTGGTGGTGCCCTGGGTAGTACCTTTTATGAACAGGGTAGCAAAAGGCAGGGCCTCTCCCCTTTCATTGGTGATACGGCCACGGATAATGCCTGCCTGGCAATAGCAGGTAACACATAACAATATGGCAAAGGCGAGTAATGAACGAAGCATTTAAACGAAATATGGTTAGTTATTTGGCTATAGCTACCGGCGGGCGCAAAGCTTTACGCAGCAGGCTGCCGGTTAAGCCGCCCATACCGCCTACCAGGCCGCCAATGAAGGAGCTTACTACGCCTATTAATACAGGGCTGCGCATTTGCAGGAAGATCAGGCTAACCTTGTTAGCCAGGATATGATCATTACGTACATCGCGGAAGAAGGCAAGGGCCAGCCATAAGAGGAATATGGAGATGAATCCATAAACAAAGCCTTTACCTGCGGACATAGGCATGATGAGGGCTACGAGGAAAGGGGCCAGTACTATGGACCACCAGTCCAGGAATAAACCGCCCACATAGCTCAGGGCAACAATGAGGATTAGAGAGGCCAGGAATTTCATGACCGGAAATTATAGAAAATATTGTTATCTGAGAGGGGAATTGTTTGGAGTGATGGTTTAGCTATTGACGGTTAGCTTTTGGCCTTTAGGGATTGATGCCTTTGTGGCCTCATTTTTTGCAAGCCCAACCCGGCCTGCGCCCGCCTGTTTGGAGGGCTATTGGGCGGTGAATGTCGTGTAAGGGGTATGGGTTTGATGGGGCGGCGTCAAGCGGGGCACGGCGGCCAAGGGCCGGAGTTTGGGCATGCAAAAAATGAGGGAGGTAGTGCAACTATATGCAGTAGTCCATTACATTATGCACACCATGTACACCATTATGTCATGTATGCCATGTATGCCTTATTCCATGTACGCTATATGTATTGTATACTATGCAAATTGTAGATGATGGAACAATTGCAGCCTTAAGAAAGGCCCTTTTCTTTTGTTCGTTCCTTTATCAGGCCCGGATTATGTTTAACGCCGGATACTTAATCTACCAGGGGAAATTTCCGGGTAAAGGCCTGGTACAGCTCTTTATTAAGACTGTAGTTGTTGCCCATCAGGTCCTCTGCGCGGATCCTCTTATTAAAGCTCCAAAGCTGATCGCCTGTTTTGCCATCATACAGGAATAGGTATAATTTACTGACGGAGAATTTGATCCGGTCAGTGCCTAACAGCTGCGCACCAACGGTGTGGCCGGTAGTATGTACGCGGTCCAGCTCACCGGTTATAACGGCATCTACCTTTAACAAGGCTGCAAGGGCGGATTTGTCCATGAAACCAGACCGGCGGAAGTCAATGCCGGCGCGATACAGCAATGAATCGGTTACCTGCCAGTCCTGCACCGTTACCAACCAGCTTTCCTTATCACTCATATAAGAGTTGTAAAAGGCCTGCTGTACCTGCAGGCAAAAAACAGAATCCTGGCTAACAGCATCCATGCTGGGGGCGGCTATCCGGAAAGGTAAAATGGCAATGGTCTTGTAATCGGCGCCTGCATTTTCCTGGGCCTGGGTATGGGTAAGTTTTGCGAAAAATAAAATGATGGTTAACAGGTATTGTAATGTCCCTCTTGTGGTCATAAGTATAGGTATAGGTATGTAGGCAGTCCTGCACTACTAAGGTACAGGACTGCTTGTGGTATTACCAGGCTTTGGACGCTTCCAGCGCCTGTTCAATATCTTCCAGAATATCCTTTATGTTTTCCAGTCCTACAGAAATTCGTATAAACCCTGGCGTTATGCCTACGTTTATACGTTCATCTTCTGTAAGCTTGGCATGTGTAGTGCTTGCCGGGTGAGAGGCAATACTGCGGCTATCGCCCAGGTTGGCGGTAAGTGTAAGCATTTTCAGCGCATCCAGGAAGCGTTTTCCCTGTTCCAGTCCGCCTTTCAGCTCAAAACAAACAATACCACCGCCGCCGGTCATTTGCTTTTTGGCAATGGCATACTGCGGATGACTTTCCAGGAAAGGATAACGTACCCAGTTCAGCTGCGTATTTTTCTCCAATGCCTGAGCTAATGCAAGGGCGCTGGCACAATGGCGTTCCATACGTACATGCAGGGTTTCCAGGCTTTTGCTGAGCACCCAGGCATTAAACGGCGACATAGAAGGCCCGGTGCTGCGGCAGAAGGCGTAGATCTCTTTTATGAGCTCCTTTTTGCCTACTACGGCCCCGCCCAATACGCGGCCCTGTCCATCCATCCACTTGGTAGCGGAGTGTGTAACCAGGTGTGCGCCGGCCAGGATAGGCTTTTGTAGCACCGGTGTGGCAAAGCAGTTATCTACATTCAGGATGATGTTGTGCTTATTGGCAAGATCTGCCAGGTATTGCATATCAATTACATCCAGGCCCGGGTTAGTGGGGGTTTCCACAAAGATCATCTTTGTGTTGGGCTTGATGAGCGCTTCGACCGTTTCAGGACGGGTTACATCAAAGTAATCATATGAAATGCCCCATTTAGGCAGGAACTTGGTAACCACTGTGTGGGTAGATCCGAAGATGGCGCGGGCAGACAGCAAATGATCGCCGGCCTTCATAAGGGCCATAAAGCTGGCGAAAATGGCGCTCATACCAGAGGCGGTGGCGTAACCGGCTTCTGCCTGTTCCAGCGCACACACCTTTTGCACGAATTCGTCTACGTTAGGATTGCTGAAACGGCTGTAAATGTTGAAGTCCGTTTCATCGGCAAAGGTGGCCCGCATTTCTTCCACATTATCGTAGCAGAAGCTGGAGGTCAGGAACATGGGGGTGGAATGTTCCATTTGCCAGGTTCTTTCCGTTTGAATGCGGATGGCTTCTGTATCGGGCTGGTATTTTTTGTCGTCGTTCATTGAGATGTTTTTATGCAGAAGGCTGAATGCTAAACGCTAAACGCTTATTGTGTTGTGTTCAGGGCGTTAGGTGTTCTGCGTTAAGCATTACGCGTTATTAACCCTTGTTTCCCAGGTAAGATTAGTGCCGGAGCGGCGCAGGGTTTCTGCTACAGAACAGTATTTGTTCATAGAGAGTTCTACGGCGCGGGCGGCTTTATCGGGATCTACCTTTCCATCCAGGTAGAATACGATCTTAGCGGTTTCCCAGATGCTGGGTTCTTTACCTTTTTCGCGTTCCGCTTCAATCTCGATCCGGAAATCGGTGATCTCCTGGCGTTGTTTTTTCAGGATCATAACCACATCAATGGCGGAGCAGCCACCCAGGCCCATAATGAGCATCTGCATGGGGCGTACGCCGTTGTTGTTGCCGCCATTTTCTACGGATGAATCCATCAGCACACTATGCCCGTTCTCGTCCGTAGCTTCCATATTGAATCCGTCGTCTATCCTTTTTAGTGAGATCTTCATACGTTCTTGAATTTGGGTGCAAAATTACTTTAAAGTCAGGAGAATGCATAATGTGGGGAGGGAGGTGCTTTGTGCTTTCGGCTTTGTTACGTAGTTTCGCGCAAATTTTTTGGGGTTGTCCGCGAATGTATTACATATAAAGGAAGCATTTACACTGGAGTCGGGAGCCGTACTTCCCGAATTACGCATCGCCTATCATACCTATGGTACGCTGAACGCGGATGGCAGCAATGTTGTATGGGTATGCCATGCGCTGACGGCCAACTCCGATGTGGTTGGCTGGTGGGCGGGCCTGATCGGCGATAATTGCGTAATTGACCCGGCCAAGCACTTTATTGTGTGCGCCAATATCCTGGGCTCCTGCTATGGCAGCTCAGGCCCCCTGACGCATAACCAGGACACAGGGCACCCCTATTTCCAGACCTTTCCTACAGTTACCATCCGGGATATGGTGCAGGCGCACATCCTGCTGCGTAAACACCTGGGTATTGACAAGATACACCTGCTGATAGGCGGTTCTATGGGCGGCTACCAGGTGCTGGAATGGGCATTAGCCGAACCGGCTGCCATTGAAAAGCTGTTCCTGCTATGTACCGGGGCCTCAGAAAGCGCCTGGGGTATTGCCATTCATACTGCCCAGCGCCTGGCCATTGAAGCGGATTGCTCCTGGCAGGATGCTACCCCCCAAGCCGGCGCCCGCGGCCTGAAAGCTGCCCGCGCCATTGGCATGCTTACCTACCGTAATTACCAGACCTTTGTGCGCACTCAGTCTGACCCCGATAAAGATAAAACCGACGGCTTCCGGGCTGCTTCCTATATCAACTACCAGGGCGATAAGCTGGTGAACCGCTTTAATGCCCAAACCTACTGGCTGCTTACCAAAGCTATGGACAGCCATAATATAGCCCGCGGCCGTGCCGCTGATATGGCTACCCTGTTAGGGCAACTCTCCCACCCAACCCTGCTCATGGGCATTACCAGTGATATACTGTGCCCGCCGGAAGAGCAGCTGTTCCTGGAAAAGCACATGCCGAATGCGACGTATCATGAGATTGATTCTTCTTACGGGCATGATGGGTTTTTAATCGAGTTTGAGCAGATTGGCGGGATATTGAAAGCGTGGATGCGCTTTTAACCTGAACAGTATGCGCTTTTACCCAGGAGTGCGTGCGCTTTTAATACGGGTTGCACATGAGATTTACTAGGAATTTACTACTGTTGTTAGCCTGAGGGACATGGGTTTTGCATGAGAGTATGATGCGTGTTGCCCCTTTGACTGGATAGTCTGTTTTCTTTCTTCTTCTTGCTTACGGTTGTTATTACTTCTTGCTTGCAGGTTAAAAACAAACTGCGCCTGGCTGTTTTGGGCCTTGATGGGGCGTTGGGAAGCCGTGTAGGCTTGGGGCTGGGGTTGGGCGCTATCAAGCGGATGACGCCAGCCAAGGTTTGTTTTTAATCCTGCAAGCAATGCGGGAGAGCGGGATGGCAGGTTGTGGGTTTGAGATCTGGAGCGTATGGGGTTGCTGATGGGACATGCTATTAAAGTGGGGAATACTAGCCAGGGTGGTTTTGATCCTATGCCGGGCCTAATATTGATGAACCAAGTGGTTCGTATAGTTAAAATGCCTTTCTGTAATGAGCAAATATGGATCCGCATGTTCTATTTGGGTGATATTGTGAGGGTTGTTATATTCGTGTAAGTCATTCATTATTACCGAAAAACTTACTGAAATGCCAAAACAAAAAGGACCGGACTATTATACCGGGACACGCGGTGATGCCTGTTTTTACAAAATGGACGGGCAGTATTATGTTCGCAGGAAAAGTACGCTGAGCGGAAAGCGGGTAAAGCGTGATAAAGCTTTTACACTTACACGGGTGTATGCAGATCTGTTAGGGCAGGCATCGCGGCTGGCAGCGGCGGTGTACCGGTGCTTGCCCCGGGAAGAACGAAAGCATGCGCAATACCGGGCCATGACCGGAGAAGCTTTGAGAATGCTGAAAGAGGGCGTGGCAGCGGAGGAGATTAGTGCAAGGTTGGAGCAGATGTATGCGGTGAAGGAGGAAATAGCGGTGGTAACGGCAGAGCCAGTAGTGGAGGCAAAGGTTTTGAAGGCGGATCGCTCCAAAACAGCTGTGGCCAGGCTAAAGGGAAAACGTCTTTTTATGCGGTTGCCTAAACAGGTGAGTATTTATACGATGCCGGACGGGCGCATGGAGATCAGGCTTACGAAAAAGACGGGGACTATCTCAAGAACTGTGTAAGTTTTAAAAAACGGAGTTCGTAGTGGGATCTATATTCTGATCCTATTTTCAATGCCCCAGTTTCTAATGGGCATTGTTTCCATTTTTTTGTAGCCTCTCTCAAGGCCAGGTAGACAGATTTGAGCACCGCCTCGTCATTGGGGAATGAGAGTTTGTTCTTGGTGTACTTCCTGATCTTACCATTGAGGTTTTCAACCAGGTTAGTGGTATAGATGATTTGTCGGATCTCCAGAGGAAAGTCGAAGAATACAGTCAGCTCTTCCCAGTTGTCTTTCCAACTTTTGATAGCATACCCATACTTGCCGCCCCATTTGGCTTCCAGGGCCTGCAGGGCGGCTTGCGCCGCCTGGCGTGTGGGAGCCCCATAGATATCCTTCATATCATGGCTGAACTCACGTTTGTCTTTCCAGACTACA